>ERZ808270.25-NODE-25-length-96693-cov-4.154887_pt1 | contig 96693 bp, 79 predicted proteins | sample MGYA00521082_ERZ808270 | MGnify/ENA primary metagenome ERZ808270 (study PRJEB31516, sample SAMN03275594) | gut metagenome | biome: mammalia-associated habitat; material: feces | host: Papio cynocephalus | place: Kenya | collected 2012-07-27 ... | reverse complement strand
ATGGGTTTATCGCCGAAACGCAGGTGCGATACGGTGATGCCGCCCGACTTCTTCGAATCGTAGAAGAAGTATGCCTGCACGTATTTATCCGTGTGGTCGCCGATGATTTTAACGGTGTTCTTGTTGGAACCCACGGTACCGTCGGAACCGAGCCCGTAGAATTTGCAGGAAGTGGAGCCTGCGGGAGCCGCGTCGAACTTCTCGGAGAAATCCAGCGAGGAATTGGTAACGTCCTCGTAAATACCCACGGTGAAGTGGTTTTTCGGTTCTTTCTGTTCAAGGTTCTTGTATACGGAAAGCACCATGGTGGGCGTGAATTCTTTGGAACCCAAGCCGTATCTGCCGCCGTATACTTTTACGCCGCCTCTGCCTTTTTCGGCAAGCGCCGCGCACACGTCGAGATACAGAGGTTCGCCGAGGGAGCCGGGCTCCTTGGTTCTGTCAAGCACGGCGAGCTTCTTGCAGGAAGCGGGAATCGCGTCTACGAATGCCGTGGCGTCGAACGGGCGGTACAGGCGGACTTTCAAAAGACCGTACTTCTTGCCCTTGGCGTTGAGCGCGTTGATCGATTCTTCGATGGTTTCGGCGCCGCTGCCCATAACTACGATAACTTCTTCCGCGTCTTTCGCGCCAACGTAATCGAAGAGGTGATACTCTCTGCCCGTGTACTCGGAAACGACTTTCATCATTTCGGCTACGATACCGGGAACGGCTGCGTAATGCGCGTTTGCGGTTTCTCTGTTCTGGAAGTAGGTATCGGAGTTCTGCGCCGTACCTTTCTGAATGGGATGTTCGGGGTTCAGGGCGCGGGCTTTGAAGTCGTCCACGTATTTCTGCATGCCCAGCTTATCGAAAATCGCTTTGATTTCGGCGTAATTGTTCGCTTCGTCGAAGCCTTCGATTTTGGAATATTCGTGCGAAGTGCGGAAGCCGTCGAAGAAGTGCAGGAAAGGCACGGAGGACTTCAGCGTGGAAAGGTGCGCCACAAGCGCAAGATCCATAACTTCCTGTACGGAAGAAGAAGCCAGCATCGCAAAGCCCGTCTGGCGGCAAGCCATTACGTCGGAATGGTCGCCGAAGATGTTCAGCGAGTGCGCCGCAAGCGCACGGGCGGATACGTGCATTACCATAGGCAGAAGTTCGCCGGAGATCTTGTACATGTTGGGAATCATTAAAAGCAAGCCCTGCGAAGCCGTGTACGTGGTGGTAAGAGCGCCGGCGGAAAGGGAGCCGTGAACCGCGCCCGCAGCGCCGCCCTCCGATTCCATTTCGGCGATTTTAAGCTTCTGTCCCCACATATTCGTGCGTTTTGCCGTAGCCCATTCGTCGGCGGATTCCGCCATAGGCGAAGAGGGCGTAATCGGGTAGATGGCGGCAACTTCGGAGAACGCGTACGCAACGTGCGACGCGGCGGTATTGCCGTCGATGGTCATTTTTTTCATCGAAAAAAGCCTCCGTTAAAATATTTTTTTGTCTTATTGTGCGTCAGGTGCGGCAACCGCGCGTTTTCGCCGCAAAATTTCTTGCAGGCAAAGAAAAACGGGCAGCCGCAGCCTCGCGTATATATTATAACTTTTATTTTATTTTAAGTCAATAGCAAAACGCGGAAAATCGCAAAAATTTTTTGTGCAAATTTAATGTTTTTGAGAAAAATCGAAAATTTCACTGGTTTTTCATAGACTTTTTATTGTGTTTTTCGCGAAAATCATTGTATTTTTCGTGATTTTTTGTTATAATATTCCGTAATCGATACAGGCGGCGGAATCTCCGGGCGGAAAAGCGTTCCGGCTTTTTGCGCCGCAGAACGGAAAAGGACGTAAAAAATTGAGCGAAAAAAACGGCACAACCGAATACGACGGCGCGGCGGAAAGCGGCGCGGGCGAAGCGTTTTTCGCGGAAGAGAATCGCAAAACGCCCGCGGTAAAACTGGAAAACGTTTCTTTCGCGTACGGCGACGGCGAAAAAAACGCGCTGGAAAACGTATCGCTGGAAATCGGACAGGGCGAGTTCGTGGCGATTCTGGGGCATAATGGCAGCGGAAAATCTACGCTGGCGCGCCTTATCAACGGCTTGCTGACGCCTTCCGCGGGAAAAATTTTCGTGCTCGGCATGGATTCTTCCGACAGGAAAAATCTGTTCGAAATCAGAAAAAACGCGGGCGTGGTGTTTCAGAATCCCGATAACCAGACGGTGGCGAGCGTGGTGGAGGACGACGTTGCGTTCGGGCCCGAAAACACGGGCGTGCCGCGGGAAGAAATCGGGCGGCGAATCGATTTCGCCCTGCGCGCGGTTGGAATGGAAGAATTCCGCCATGCGGAAGCAACGAAGCTTTCTGGCGGGCAGAAGCAGCGCGTAGCCATAGCCGGCGTTCTTGCGTTGCAGCCGCGGATTATTATTCTGGACGAATCCACGGCGATGCTCGATCCGCGCGGGCGGCGCGAGATAACGTCGGTGGTGCAGAAGCTCAATAAAGAAAATAAAATCACGGTGATCGCCATAACGCACTTCCCGGAAGAAGCCATGCTTGCCGACCGCGCGATTGTGCTGCACCGCGGAAGAGTGGTGCTGCAGGGCAAGCCCGAAGAAGTGCTGAAAAGCGAAGAAGAATTGCTTTCTTACAATCTCGCGCTGCCGAAAAGCGTAAAAATATGCAGAGACCTGCGCGCGCGGGGGCTGAACGTGCCCGATTCGCTTTCGCCCGAAGAAATCGCGAAGGAAATCGCTTCGCAGATTGCAAAAAACGGCGGAACAACGGACGGCGACGAGAAACATGCGGCAGCCGAAACGGAAAGCAAAGCGACGGGCGGCGCGGCGGTGGAAAAAAACGCGGTTGCGGAAAGCAGAGACATCGTCGATTGCAGAAATTTGTATTTTTCGTACGACGGCGCGGAAGAGCACGCGCTGAACGGTGTTTCGCTGCAGATCGGCGAGGGAGAATTTTTCGGAATCATCGGGCATACGGGCAGCGGAAAATCCACGTTCGTGCGGCACCTGAACGCGCTGGAAAAATTGCCCACGGCGCAGAAAAAGTACAAACCGAAGAAGAAAAAGAAAAACGCCGCGGAGATTCCCGAAGAAAAACGCACCGTTTTAACGGTGGACGGATTTGACCTGACGGATAAAACCACCGACTTTTTTGCGCTGCGTTCCAAAGTGGGCATGGTGTTTCAGTATCCGGAATATCAGCTGTTTGCGGAAACGGTGTCTGCGGACGTGGCGTTCGGGTTGAAAAATTTTTCGAAAACGCCGTTGAGCGCCGAAGAAACCGAACGCGCCGTGAAAGAGGCGTTGGAAACGGTGGGGCTGAAGTACGAAGAGGTGAAAGATAAATCGCCGTTCGAACTTTCGGGCGGGCAGAAACGCCGCGTCGCGATTGCGGGCGTCATCGTAACGAAGCCTGAAATCCTCGTGCTGGACGAGCCCGCGGCGGGGCTGGACCCGCTTGGCAAGGAAGAAATCGCCGCGCTTTTGAAAAAAGTACATTCCGACTGGTGCAAAACCGTCATCGTGGTATCGCACGATATGGATGAAATCGCGGAATCCTGCGATCGCGCCGCCGTATTTTCGGAAGGGAAAATCGCGTTTTGCGATACGCCGGAAAAATTGTTTACGCAGGACGCGGAAGCGCTGTTTTCGCTGGGGCTCGATATTCCCGTAACGGCGAAAATTTCCCGCGCGCTGGCGGCGGAAGGCATTGTCGCCTCGTCCGACTTGACGGAAAAGGGATTCGTGAACGCCGTGGCGGAACGGTTCGTCGCGGGCAGAACGGCAAGCGGCAAAACGGAAAATACGGAAACGGCAAGCGGCGCGGCGGAGGAAAACGGCAAAGCCGTTGCCGGCGGGATAACTGCGGGAGGCGAAAAACATGAGTAAAATCACCTTCGGCAGATACGTTCCTACCGATTCGTTTGCGGATAAGTGCGATCCGCGCGGCAAACTGCTGCTGCTTATCGCATACATCACGGCGGTGTTTCTCGCGAAGAATTTTTACGGGCTGGCAGTCGTGGCGGTGATGTTGATTGTGTTTATGGCGGCGGCGAAAGCCTCTCCGCTGAAAGTGCTTGCCGCGGTGAAAGGCGTGCTGTTTTTGCTGCTGTTTACCGTAATCATCAACCTGTTTTTCTATAAGGGCGGCGAGCCGATTTTCAGCTGGGGGATTATCAGAATCTCGAAAGAGGGGCTGTTTGCCACGTTGTTTCTGGCGGCGCGGCTGGTGCTTCTCGTCTGCGGATCTACGCTGCTTACCGTAACCACTTCGCCCGTCGCGCTTACGGACGGGCTGGAAAGTCTGCTTACGCCGCTGAAATGGATTCGTTTCCCTGTACACGAACTGGCGCTCATCATGTCCATCGCGCTTCGGTTTATTCCCATTCTTTCGGATGAAACCGCGCGGATTATGTCGGCGCAGCAGGCACGCGGCGCCGATTTCGAAACGGGGGGGCTCGTGAAGCGCGTGAAAGCGCTGATTCCCGTGCTGATACCGCTTTTAATCAGCGCGTTCCGGCGGGCGGACGAACTGGGCGACGCGATGGACGCACGCTGCTATTCGGGCAGCAAAGTGCGTACGAAGTATAAAAAACTGCGGTTTACGGCGCGGGATATCGCCGTATTCGTCGCGGGGGCGGCAATGGTTGCGGGCGTCGTTCTGTTGCGCGTTTATTTTCCCTGGAACGTATAGACGTGCGGGAAAGTCGCGGAAAAAATTTTTAGAGGAGGGGAAAACGGATGCGGTACGTGGCGGAAATTGCATACGACGGCACGAATTACGCGGGCTGGCAGCGCCAGAAAAACGCCGTCAGTGTGCAGGAATTGCTGGAAAACGCGTTTTTTTCGGCGTTTAAAACGCGCGTTGCCGTAACGGCGAGCGGCAGAACGGACGCGGGCGTGCACGCGCTTTCGCAGATAGTGCATTTCGACGCGGCGCTTACGATTCCGCCCGAAAAATTTCCCGAAGCGCTCAACAAATTTCTGCCCGACGATATATCGGTGCTGAGAAGCGGCGCCGCGCGCGAAGGGTTCGATGCCAACCGCACGGCGAAGAAAAAAACGTACCGTTATTCGCTGTACGTTTTCCCGCAGCGGCTGCCCGTAAAAGAACGGTACGCCGTTTATCTGCAAAGCGCGCCTTCCGCGGAAAAGCTGAAAGAGGCGGCGAAGCTGTGCGAGGGCGAACACGATTTCAAAGCGTTCTGCGCGGCGAATTCTTCCGTAAAAACCACGGTGCGCACGGTGTATCGCGCAGACGCGGAAGAGAAAATTTCAAAAATCGGCGCCGCGGGAGATACGCTGCGGGAGATAGATATTTACGTAACGGGCAACGGCTTTTTGTATAATATGGTGCGTACGATGACGGGCGAAATTTTAGCGCTTGCGGAAGGGAAACGCACGGCGAAAAGCCTGCAGGAAGCGTTTGCGACGGGCAGGCGCGAACTTCTCGGCAAAACGATGCCCGCCAAGGGGCTGACGTTGTTCGATGTGGATTACGGCTACGATTTATTCGCGGAAGAGAAAGCGGATAAAACGACGGAATAAGAGGCAAAATACAGGAAAAGGAAAGCTATGATTATTTATCGCATATTCGATTCGTTTATCACAATGTACACCTACATGAAAGGGTGTTACAACACGGGTAATTTCGAAGTTTTGCACAACAACGCGAAGTTATACGCCGCCGCGGTGTTGTCGGGCGTCGGCGTATGGGTGATACTGGAACTTCTGCTCGGCTTCGGTTTGTACGCTATGGCGAAAAAGCGCAATTTCGAAAAACGTTACATGGCGTTTATTCCGTTCGTGAATATGCTGTACGCGGGGCGGCTTGCGGGCGAAACGCGGCTGTTCGGGCAAAGAATGAAGCATGCGGGCGTGTTCGTGATGGCGGCGCAGCTCATCGCGGTGCTTGTGGGGGCGTTCAGTATCTTTGCGGAAGTTACGCTCAACGCGAATTATCTTATCAAGGCGGTTTCTTCCGCCGACGGCAGAACCGTTTCGTTGATCTACGTAACCGAAAGCGGCGGATCTCCCACCAGCAGTTTTGCCGCATTTTTAAACGGCTACGTCAACGTGGCTTCCTACGTGCTTTCCATCGTGGAACTGGTGTATTCCATCTTCCTGTTTATCACCGCTTCGGCGCTGTTCAGAAGATACGCGCCCGCTTCGTATACGGGGCTCGCGATTCTTTCGCTGTTTATTCCCGCGGCGTTCCCGATTATCGTGTTCGTGCTGAGAAACAAACAGCCTGTGGATTATGCGGAATATATCAGAAAAAAGCGGGAAGCGTACTATCGCCGTTACGGCGCGCCGGGCGGCTACGGCGGCTATAACAATTCTCCTTACGGCGGCGGGTACGGCGGCGGAACGTACGGTTCTGCGGGCGGCGCCGATCCCTACCGCGGCAACGGCGAAAACAACCGTTCGGGCGGCTCTGCGGACGACGAGCCTTTTTCGGAATTCGGCGGTTCGGGAAATTCTTCGGAAAACCGTGCGGACGGCGGCAACGACGATTCGCCTTTTTCGGATATAGACGGCTGAAACAATTTTATTTATGCAATCGTTTGCGGGGCACGGCGTTTTACGCGGTTCCCCGCAAAAATTTTTTATCGAAAAAGGCGTAAAACGCTTTACTTGCCGCCGCTCGCCGTGCTATAATAGATATAATTACAGGTTATACTTATATTTTGTCTGCGCGCGGGCGTTCTGCCTGTCGCGGACGAAAAAAACAAAGAGGCAGACAATGTTTTCGGAAAACGTTTCGGCAATCGCCACGCCGCACGGAAAAGGCGGCATCGCGATTATTCGTATCAGCGGAAAAAATCCGCTGGAAATTGCGGAAAAAATGTTCCGTCCGCGCGGGAAGGTAGCGGTGAAAGATTTTCAGCCGTACAGAATGTACCCCGGCGATATTCTTTGCGACGGTTTTTCCGATTACGGGCTGTGCGTGTATTTCAAAGCGCCGTATTCGTACACGGGCGAGGACGTGGTGGAATTTCAGTGCCACGGAGGCGAGTGCGTTGCCGCGGGAATTTTAAAGCGCACGTTCGCGCTGGGCGCGGCGCCCGCGGGACGGGGCGAATTTACGAAGCGCGCGTTTTTAAACGGCAAACTTTCCTTATCTTCCGCCGAGGGCGTGGCGGATCTTATCAACGGCGAATCGGAAGCGGAAATCCGCGCGGGGTATCTTTTATATAACGAAAAACTTACGGGGCGCGTGCGCGAACTGCAGAACGTTCTGAAAAATACGCTCGCCGCCATCGGCGCCGGGGTGGATTATCCCGAAGAGGACGTGGAAGAGGAAAGCCGCGAAGAAGTGCGCGCCGCGTTGCAGAAAGCGAAGAACGGCATCGGCGTGCTGCTTGCGGGCTACGGTACGGGCAGGCGCGCGAAAACGGGCGTTACGGTGGCGATCTGCGGAAAGCCCAACACGGGCAAAAGCTCGATACTCAATCGCCTGCTCGGTTACGATAAAGCCATCGTTTCCGCCACGGCGGGCACTACGCGCGACGCGGTGGAAGGCGAAATCGAACTGGAAGGCGTCCGCTTCAGATTTTACGATACCGCGGGCGTGCGCGAAAGCGGCGACGAGATAGAAAACGCGGGCATCGCGCTGGCGGAAAAGCTGATAAAAAGCGCGGACCTGCGCGTGTTCGTATCGGCAAAGGGCGCGCCGTTCACGCAGGAGGACGCGCAGGCGCTGGAACTGGCGAAGTGCGGCGCGTATATCAAAGTGCTGAACAAAGCGGACCTGAAAGGCGACGAGACGGAAACGGACGCGGACGTTACCGTTTCCGCGGCGACGGGCGAAGGCTTTGCCGAACTGAAACGGCTGTTGGTATCGCGCGGCGTCGGCGAGCGCACGGAAGAAAGCGCGTTTCTGGTGGAGGAGCGGCATTATCAGGCGCTGTTGCGGGCGAAAGAGACTCTAAAATCCGCGTTGGCGGATATCGACTCCGCGCCGCTGGATATGCTTTCCGTTACCGTGCAGGAAGCATGGGAAACGCTCGGCGAAATTACGGGCGAAACCGCTTCGGAAGAGATTATATCCGAAATATTTTCCAAGTTCTGCGTCGGCAAATAATAAACGCGCGCGAAAAACGGCGCATACCTTTGTCGTGTGTATGCGCTGCTTTTGAGCCGCGCATATCGCGTAATTAAGGCGTTTTGCGCAGCATAAGGCAATAATTAAAAACACAAAAGGATAAATTATGGTTAATCTGGATTTATACCGTGTGTTCTATACGGTGGCGAAAAACGGTTCGCTTACAAAAGCCGCCGAAGAACTCTATATTTCGCAGCCTGCCGTATCGCAATCGGTGAAGCAGCTGGAAAATCAGCTGGGCGTTACGCTTTTCAACCGCACGCACCGCGGCATGGAGCTTTCGGAAGAGGGCGGAAAGCGCATTATCGGCAAGGTGGAACGCGCGCTGCGCCTTCTGGAAGAGGCGGAAAACGAAGTGGGCGGCGCCGTGGCGCGCCGCGGCGCAGAACTCTGTTTAAGCGCTTCCGACGAGGTATTCCGCTACATTCTGGCGGATAAAATCGCGGCGTTTTCCAAAAAATTCCCCGCCGTGCGATTGAAAATTCTGCGTTTGAAAGACGAAAAAGCAAAGGAAATGCTGCGCGGCGGCAAGGTGGACGCGGTGTTCGGGGAACAGCCGTACGTCTGCGAGGAACACATCGCTTCGTTCCCTTCGGGTGTATCGCTTTCCAAAGTATATCTCGGCGATAAAAAGCAGGCGGAACGGCTGGAAGGCGCTTCGAAATGTCTGAAAAGCGCGCGGGGCAAAAAGGCGTGCGACGCGCACGTCTGTGCGGCAAAATTGCCGCTTATCGCGCTGGAAGGCGACGACGACGGCGCGGCGATCGCGGGGGTAACGGCGGAAACGGCGAAAGAACTTGCGGCGGCTGGTGCCGGCGTGGTGCTGTTGCCGCAGATTTATGCGGAAAAAGAACTTTCGGAAGGAAAGTTATTCGTGCTGCCCATCGCTCCGCCCGAAAATCCGGCGAAAACGCTGTACGTTTCAATCAATCCGAAATCCGAAAAAGAAAAGCTCGTTTCGGCATTTTTATCGATTGCGGGCATGAACCGTTCCTGCGGGGAATAACCGCGCCGCGGAACAGCCGCGCGGGCGCGGCGGAAAAATTTTTCAACGATTATAAGGAAAATATATGGCAAAACCAAATCAGAGACTTCGTAATTTTTGTATCATAGCGCACATCGATCACGGCAAAAGCACGCTTGCCGACAGACTGATGGAACGCACCGGGCAGGTAAGCAAGCGCGACATGGAAGATCAGCTGCTCGATTCGATGGATATCGAACGCGAACGCGGCATCACCATCAAACTGACGCCGGTGAGAATGTTTTATCAGGCGAAAGACGGCGAGGAGTACGAATTTAATTTAATCGATACGCCGGGACACGTGGACTTCACCTACGAGGTAAGCCGTTCGCTTGCGGCGTGCGAAGGCGCGATTCTGGTGGTGGACGCCACGCAGGGCGTGGAAGCGCAGACGCTTGCCAACGTGTATCTCGCGCTGGAAAACAATCTGGAAATTCTGCCCGTCATCAATAAAATCGATCTGCCGAGCGCCCGCGTGGACGAGGTGAAAAAAGAAATCGAGGACGTCATCGGGCTGGACGCTTCCTATGCGCCGTGCGTTTCGGCGAAAGAGGGCATCAACATCGACGAACTTCTGGAAGCGATTCCCAAATATTTTCCCGCGCCGCAGGGCGATACGGACGCGCCGCTGAAAGCGCTGATTTTCGATAGTTATTACGATAATTACAAAGGCGTTATTCTGTTCGTGCGTATTTTCGACGGCGGCGTGCAGCCGGGCGATAGAATCAAAACGTTTTTATCGCCCAACGTGTACGACGTAACCGAAGTGGGCGCGTTCGCGCCGAACCTTCTGCCGCAAAGCAAACTTTCGGCGGGCGAAGTAGGGTATATCGCCGCCTCCATCAAATCCATTCAGGACGTAGAAGTGGGCGACACGGTTACGAATGCCGAACGTCCCGCGAAAGAGGCGCTGCCGGGCTATAAAAAAAGTCAGCCCGTGGTGTTCTGCGGCATTTACCCTCTGGACGGCAGCAAATTCGGCGATCTGAAAGACGCGATTATGAAATTGCAGCTGAACGACGCGTCGCTGATTTTCGAACCGGATACGTCGGTAGCGCTCGGCTTCGGCTTCCGCTGCGGGTTTCTGGGGCTGCTGCATATGGAAATCATTCAGGAGCGCATCGAACGGGAGTTCAATCTCGACATCATCACCACGGCGCCGTCGGTTTCGTATAAAGTGCACAAGACGGACGGAACGGAATTTTTCGTGGATAATCCATCGCATTTGCCGCCCGTATCGGAAATCGAATATATGGAAGAGCCTATCGTCAAGGCGGATATTTACACGCCGCCCGATTATATGGGCGCGGTGATGGATTTGTGCAAAGATAAGCGCGGCGTATTCAAAAATATGTCGTATGTGGACGAACGCCGCGTGAAGCTGGAATACACGCTGCCGCTGAACGAAATCGTGTACGACTTTTTCGACGGACTGAAATCCCGCACGAAAGGCTACGCAAGTTTCGATTACGAACTGGCGGGCTACGAACGTTCGAAGCTTGTGAAGCTGGATATTCTGCTGAACGGCGAAGTGTGCGACGCGCTTTCTTCCATCGTGTTCGAAGAGCGCGCATACGAACGCGGCAGAACGCTTTGCGAAAATCTGAAAGACGCTATCCCGCGCCAGCTGTTCGAAGTGCCTGTGCAGGCGGCAGTGGGCGGCAAAGTCATCGCCCGCGAAACGGTGAAAGCCGTGCGGAAAGACGTGCTTGCCAAGTGCTACGGCGGCGACATCACGCGCAAACGCAAACTTCTCGAAAAACAGAAAGAGGGCAAGAAGCGTATGCGCAAGGTGGGCAGCGTGGAAGTGCCGTCGGAAGTGTTCATGGAGATTTTGAAAACCAACAAAGATTAAACAATGCTCGTGCCCTCGCGGGTGCGGCTGATAAGCGGCGCAATACTTTGTCGCCCTCCGTGCGGTCTTGGTCTCGTACGTCTTGTACGTTCCCTGCGCCCGTACTCAGGCTTCGCTTCTTGCTTGCTTCTGAACCGCGGGCGAAACTGAAAGACAAATTAAGGCTGAAATTAAAATTACAGGTGAAATTATGGCAGGAATTTATATTCATATTCCGTTTTGCAGGCAGAAATGCTCGTATTGCGACTTCGTTTCGTTTCCCGATAAAATCGGGTATGCCGAAGCGTACATGGCGTGCGTTTACAAAGAACTGAAAATGCGCGGCGAAGAATTGAAAGGCAGAACGTTCGATACGGTGTATTTCGGCGGCGGCACGCCTTCGTATATTCCGCCCAAACTTATTTTAGGCGCCATGAACCGCATCCGCGAAAGCTTCACCCTTTCCGATAACGCCGAAATCACGCTGGAACTCAACCCCGGCACCATCGGCGAAGAAAAGGTGAAAATTTACGAAAAAGCGGGCATCAACCGTTTTTCCGTCGGCTTGCAGACGGCAATCGATTCGCAGCTCGAAGATATCGGCAGAATCCACAACGTGCACGATTACGTGTATGCAACCAAACTTCTGAAAGGCAAAAATTTCAGTACCGACGTGATGCTCGGTTTAAAAAATCAGACGAAAGCCGATATTAAAAAGACCATCGAACTGGCGGCGGCTTGCGGCTCGTCGCACATTTCCATGTACGCCCTTACGGTAGAGGACGGCACGCCCATATACACCGATTATCTGAACGGCGAACTGCCCGATTCCGACGAAGTGGCGGATATGTACGATTACGGGCGGAATCTTTTGGATAAACTGGGCTATCGCCGCTACGAAATTTCGAATTTCGCAAAGCCGGGCTTCGAAAGCCGCCACAATCTGAATTACTGGCGGCGCGGCGAATATATCGGCGTGGGGCTTGCCGCTTCTTCGTTTATGAACGGCAAACGCTTCACGAACACGTTCAACCTCGACGATTATATGAAATGCGTGATTTCCGGCTTCTTCCCCGCGGTAGATTGCGAGGAAGTAAACGAAACGGACGCGAAATTCGAAAAGGTGATGCTTGCGTTGCGCACAGCCGAGGGGCTTTCGCTTGCGGAATACGAAAAAGAATTTTCTTCGTCGTTCGAAGAAGATTTCCCCGCGGCGCTTTCGAAAACGCGCAAATATCTCGATTTTTCCGAGGACGGCTCGCGCGTGAAAATCAAGGACGAATATCTGTACGTGCAGAACCGGATTCTGATGCCGTTTATGGAAGAACCGCGGCAGAGAGATTGAACAAAAACGGAAAACAAACCGACGGAAAATAACCATAAAAGGGGTAAAAAATATGCAAAAACGCGAATTTACACTGCAATCGAAGTACGATAATCTTGCGCTTTCCTGCGCCGAATACACGGCGGAGGGACTTACGCAGACAAACGCGAAAGGCGTTGTGCAGATCGTGCACGGCATGTGCGAATACAAGGAACGCTACGAGGGATTCATCGATTATCTCACGCAAAACGGCTATATCGTATTCGCGCACGATCACAGAGGACACGGCGGCAGCGTTACGGCAAACGAAAATCTCGGCTATTTCGGCGATAAAAAGGGCAAGGCAATCGTAGACGACGCGGCGCTGGTTACCGATGAAATCAGACGGCTGTATCCAGGGCTGAGCGTTACCCTGTTCGGGCACAGCATGGGTTCGCTCGTCGTGCGCGCGTATATTCAGAAATACGAAGAAAAAATCGATAAACTGATTGTTTGCGGCTCGCCTTCGAAAAACTCTCTCGCGGTGTTCGGGCTGATGCTGAACGGCTTGATTTCGGCGTTCCGCGGCAAAAAATACAGAAGTCGGCTGATGGCGAACGCTTCCACGGGCGGCGGCGACGATAAATTCCCCGGCGAGGGTAAAAACGCCTGGCTCACGCGCGATAAAGCGGTGGTGGAAAAATACAACGCGGACGAAAAGTGCAATTTCATTTTCACCTGCAACGGCTTTTCCAACCTGCTGCACCTTGTGAAAAACGTGTACAAAAAGAAGAGATATCCCGCGAAACATTCCGGTTTGCCCGTTTTCTTCATGGCGGGGGCGGACGATCCCGTGATCGGAAACGAAAAGAAATGGCTTGCGGCGCAGCAATTTCTGCGCGACGTCGGCTACAAAAACGTTACGGGAAAACTGTACCCGAAAATGCGGCACGAAATTTTAAACGAGACGGGCAAAGAGGAAGTATACGCCGATGCGCTTGCGTTCATCGAAAAAACGGCGGAAAAACAGGCGTAAACGGCAAAATAACGGCAGAACTTGCGAAAAATTTTTGTAAAGATTCGTCGAAATCGTTGATTTTTGGCGATTTATATAGTATAATAAACATAGAAAATTCGTTTTTTCCGCGGCGCACGTTTAAAAAACGGCGGAATCGGAAGCGGAAAACTACGGAAGGAGAAAAAGATGTTAAATTCGTTACTTATCGGCGGCGGCGCGATTGCGGCGATCGTTATCGTGGCGCTTGTAATCGTTCTGGTGATTGCAATCGTCGCCTGGTGGATTAAAACCGCCAACGCGCTCGTTCGCCTGAACAACAAAGCGGAAGAGGCATGGGCTACCATCGACGTATTTCTGAAGAAGAGATACGATCTCATCCCCAACCTGGTGGAAACCGTGAAAGGCTATGCCAAGCACGAAAGTGAAACGCTTACCAACGTTGTGGCGGCGCGTAACGCGGCGGGCGCGGCGAAAACGCCCGAAGAAAAGATGCAGGCGGCAAACGCCCTCAATTCTTCGTTGAAAGTGCTGCTCAACGCGGTGCAGGAATCGTATCCTCAGCTGAAAGCGGACGCAAACTTCCGCGATTTGCAGGAACAGCTTAAGAGCCTCGAAGGCGAACTGGAAAGCGCGCGCAGATATTATAACGGCGTTGTAAAATCGTTCAACAACAAAATTCAGGTGTTCCCTTCCTCCATCGTTGCCAACAAAAAAGGCTACGAGAAGAAGAAGTACTTCGAACTGGATAGCGAAGAAGAAAGAAAGAACGTTAAAGTTTCGTTCTGAAACTGTTCTGCGGGAGATTTTGGTATGAAATATACATTTTCAGCGTCTTCCGTAACGAAAAAAGCGAAATCGCGGACGCGGTGGTTTGCCGCGCTCGCGTTTCTGCTTTTTTTTGTTATCACGGGCGTTTTTGCTTCGGCGTTTTCTTTCCGTTCCGCTCCCGTTAACGGCGCGAACGGCGGGGGAGTCGCTTCTGCGGAAGGCGGTATTGCGGCGCAGTCCTCTTCGTATTCGGGCGACGCGTTTACGGTGAATCGATACGAAGCCACGGTTAAGATCAATGCGGACAGAACGATTTATATTCGCGAACGGATTGTGGTTACGATGAACCAGAGCGAGGGCACGCAGTTTTATCGCTCGCTGCCCGTCGATCAGGGCGACGCTTATTACAATCTTTCGGGAAAGCGGCTCAACTATCCGGAAAACACGGTTTCGGAAGATAGTTTTTCCGTCATCGAAAACCCCGATAACAGCGATTATATCGATATCGTTGTATACGGCGGCATTATGAAAAGCGTAACATGGGCATACGAATTTTCGTATTTCATGCGCTCGTCCGAAACCACGGCAAACGGACTGGGACTCGACGTTGTGGGCGGCGGCTGGACGGTGCCTTTAAACAACGTAACCGTTACGGTGAATTTCCCTGCCGCGCCCGAATCGTGCGAGGTATACAGCGACGAATACGGCGTCGCCGGAAAACGGTTTATCGATAACGAAAGCTGGAGCGCGGACAAAAAGACGCTTACGCTTACCAGCGCAAAATTACCCGTGATTTACAACGGGTATTTCGGCGACTCTTCGGCTGCAGCCGTAACGGTGGTGTTTAAGCTTCCCGCGGGCGTCATGTCGTCTTACGCGGCAATGCTTTTAAAATCGCCGAGCTTCTGGGTGGTGCTGGTCATTTCGGCAATCGCAGCCGTAGCGTCCCTGTTCCTGAGCGGAATGTTCAAAGTGCGCCACGAAATGATTACCGTAGTCAGCGTGAAGCCGCCCGAAGGGATGGATCCGCTGCAGATGGGGCGGATTATCGACGGAAAGGTAGATAACGAGGACATTACCTCGATGATTTATTATTTCGCCGATCAAGGGTATCTCACCATAGAGCTGCCGGGCGAAAAGGAAGATCCGATTCTGCACCGTACCGAAAAGCCCGTACCCGATAAAATGCCGCCTTGGCAAAAGGCGCTTCTGGACGGCTTGTTCGATAAAGGCAGGCGCACGGATACGCAGATTTCCGATTTGAAAAATAAATTCTATACGTCCGTGGATAAGGCGAAAACGCTTCTTTCCACGCGGCGCGGCGCCGAATACGAGCCGAAGTCTTTCGTCGGAGCATGCCTGATCTCGTTGCTTGCGGTATGTCTGTACGCTTTCATACCGTTCTTTATCGGCAAAGCGAACATCGGCGGCGGCTATAAATACTGGACGGGTTTAATTTCGGTGTTCCCGATTGTCGCATGCGAATACGGGTATTTCTGCGTGGAGCGGTGGCGCTACAAGAAAAAGGCGGGCGTCAGACGGTGGGCGAACATCGGCATCACCGCGGTGCTTGCGCTGTTCGGCGTATGGTATACGGCGTTGTTCGCAAGGCACATTCTCACGGTATGGGAAAAGCTGTTTATTTCCGTCGGCGCAACGGTGTGCGCGTATTTTGCGCCGAAGTGCATTTCCCGCACGGAAAAATACGTGGAAACGCTCGGAAAAATTCTCGGCTTCAAAGATTTCATTCTGTATACGGAAGAAGAAAAAATCAAATTCATGCTTCAGGAAAACCCGCAGCTTTATTACGACGTTCTGCCTTACGCGCAGGTTCTCGGCGTTACGAAAGAATGGGAAGGCAAGTTTAAATCCATCACCATCGAACCGCCGAGCTGGTGCAGCGGAGGAACTTCGTTTTCCGTATTCGATTACGTGCTGCTCAATTCCATGCTGCGCGCGTCGTTCGTATCGGCGATGTCCCGCCCGCAACCCAAAGGCGGCACCTTCCTCGGCGGAGGCGGCAGCGGCGGACATTTCGGCGGCTTCTCCGGCGGCGGACACGGCGGCGGTGGCGGCGGCGTAAGATAAAAGCCGTTTGCGGTAAAATAAAACGTAATCCGACGCCGCACGAAAGGCAACGGTTTTTTGTGCGGCGTTTTTATATGGAACAAAACAATGATGGCGCGCAATAAAAAAACACCCCGCAACGGCAACGCCGAAGCGGGGTGTTCTGGTGGATTCGACAGGGCTCGCGCCTTTAGCGGCGCGCCCCGCCAAACGATAATCAATCGTTTGTTTTCGCCTGAAGAAAGCGTAAAGTAAGCGGAGCGGGGCGAAAACGCTTTGCTCACGCAAAGCGGCTCCCACCCTCTCGCCCTGCCGAAAAAGCGCAACAAAAAAACACCCCTCAACGGCAATGCCGAAGCGGGGTGTTTGGTGGATTCGACAGGGCTCGAACCTGCGACCTCGTGCATGTGAAGCACGCGCTCTAACCAACTGAGCTACGAATCCGTTTTTCAGAACCGAACATTTTAAGTTTATCACTTTTTTCGCGGTGTGTCAATCTTTTTTACGGCTGTTTTTCTAAAAAAATTTTTTTATCGGAAAATTTTGACGATTTTCGGCTTTCCCGCAGTGATAATATTGACTTTACGATTGTAATGTGTTAAAATTATCATAGTTACGTTCTGATACGGAAAACTCAAATGAAAAAATTTCGCAAAACAACAAAATCGGCGGTGCGGGGCGGTAATCGCGCCTGCGTGCCGGTAATCGCGCTGATTTTTCTTTGTATTTTCGCTGCCGGCTGCGCCGTGAAAAGCGTCGGCGCGGACGATTCGTTGTCTGCCGGCATCTCCTCCGGCGGAATTTCGGAAAATACGCCTTCGGGCGGTTCCGACTCGGAAAACGGCTCCGGAAACGAAAAAACGGACGAGGAAAACGAAGCCGGTTCGGGGGAAAATACAGGTTCCGGCGAGAATACGGGTTCGGATGAAACTCCGTCCGGCGGCGATACTTCGACGCCCGGCGGCACAACCGACGACGGCAAAATTCCGCGCCGCGCGGCGTTTTATGCGGACGGGCAGTTAATTTATACCTCCGATATTCTCGGCGATGAAATTATCGCAAAACCCGCCGTACCGTCTCGCGCGGGTTATGACGGAGAATGGGTGCGAAAATCGGCGCAGAACGAAACCACGCTGCGCTATGAAGCGCGGTATACGCCGATCGTTTACGAAATCGATTATAAGCTTTGCCGCGGTATGGTGCCGTCGGGGCAGGAAGTTCCCGCAACGTACACGGTAGAAACGCCGTCGTTCGAATTTTTTATTCCCGTGCGCACGGGGTATCTGTTCTGCGGCTGGTTTTCCGAAGCGGAATATCTGCATCAGACGAGCGGGGTAGAGCGCGGTTCTACGGGAAATCTGCGCCTTTATGCAAAGTGGGCTGCCGATCCGTCTGCGGTGAAAATCGTTGCCGTGCACGGCGGCGAACTGAACGGAACCACGCTGAAATTCACGCTTGCCGCGGGGCAGTGCGAACTGTCGCTGGCGGATAAAATCGACTGTGGCGCGCTGTGCGATTTCGAACTTGCGGCAACCGGCGGCAAAACAATCCCGGCGGAAAGTCTGCAAAACGGCGTGAATACGTTTACGCTGCGGGTATTTTTAAAAGCCGATGAAACCGCAAACGACGAAACAGCAAAATCGGACGGAACCGACGGCAATGCCGCGGCGGAAACCGCGGAAGCGTTTTACACGGTGGAAGTGTACAAACAATTCAAAGTAACGGTTACGTATATGCGGAACGGCAAAGTTTTGTATACGGAAAAGGCGACGGCGGGGCGGACGTACGAAGTCTGCGATTTATCCGTTCTCGATGAAGAAACGCTTGCGGAACTGTTGTTGCAATATACGGAAGCCGAGCTGGGAAACGCGTACTGGCAGGACGAAACGGGGGAGCGCGTCGGCGAAACGCTCGTGCCCGGCGGCAACGTAACGCTGCGCCTGTGTATCCCGGAAACAAAATAAAAAAAACAGAGGTTTTTATATGGAAATCGAAAAATTATATCCCGAATGTAAAGATAATTTGTGGGGCGGAATGAAACTTGTGGAAAAATACGGCAAGCAAACGGAAAAGCGCCCCTGCGCGGAAAGCTGGGAAATTTCGTATCATCCCAACGGAAAAACGCGGCTTGCAAACGGCAAAACGCTGGAAGAAACAGCTTCCGCCGCCGAACTGGGCGCCAACGCAGCGGCGTTCGATCGCTTCCCCATGCTGGTGAAATTCATCGACGCCGCGCAGGATCTTTCCGTGCAGGTACACCCCACCGACGAATACGCGCTGCGCGATTACAACAGCTACGGAAAAACCGAAATGTGGTACATCGTGGAAGCGGAAGAGGGCGCGGGAATTTACCTCGGCTTCCGGGAATCCGTAACGAAAGAGGAGTGCGAGAAAGCGATTAAAGAAAACACGCTTTCCGATAAACTTCGCTTCTATCCCGTAAAAAAGGGCGAGCATTATTTTGTTCCTGCCGGCACCGTGCACGCCATCTGCGCGGGTTGCCTCGTGTATGAAATTCAGCAGAACTGCGATCTGACGTATCGCATTTACGATTACGGCAGACGTGATAAAAACGGCAGTCTGCGCGAACTGCATATCGGAAAGGCGCTGGAAACGGCGTGTCTGGAAGCGAAAGAAAAAATCGCGTTTTCGGCGGAATGCGCCGAAGGCGAGCGTATCGGCGTAAGTCGTTACTTTACGCTCACCCGCCTGAAATTAAACGGCGAAAAACGTTTGAAAACCGACGCCGCAAGTTTCCGCGCCGTTACGTGCGTAAGCGGCGAGGGGAAAATCGGCGATAAAACCATGCGCCGCGGCGATACGTTTTTCGTGTCCGCCACGTACGGCGAATTCACCGTTTCCGGCACGGCGGAGCTTCTGATTGCGGAAGTAAGAAAATATCATGCCGTGGTGTCGTATACCCAAAATTGCGGCGAACTTTCTCTGGCAGACGACCTCGGCGCTACGCTTTGGAGCGATACTTTTGCCGCCGGAACGCCCGGCACGCTCACGGAAAACGAAAAGCGCGCGCTGGCAGGCGGATTCGAAAAAATGTTCCGTAAAACGGGCATTACCGCCCGCGACATCACGTATATCGATTTCTGCGGCAAAAATCATGCCATCGAAGAAATTTTCGGAAATTTGCGGTAAAAATAGCGATTAAAAGGCGTTTTTTCCGAAAATTCCGTCGATAAATTTGGAAAAACGCGGCGGAAACGGTTGACAGAACGCAAAAAACGGTTTATAATACAAACATAAAAAATCATAATAGAGGCGCGTCCGATATGATAAACGTCGGTGCGGATTGTTTTCGCAAGTAAAATCGCAGCGAAGAACAACGCCGACGCGGTAAAGGAGAGGACGCCGAAGAGAGAAATTTTTATCCGGAAAATTTCTTGTCTGGGCGCAAGGGGAACACTTTTGCGACTGTCCTGGAATCGCGGCAGGCAATTTCAGGTTGAGCTATTGAATATTCAGGCTTTCGCCGCAACAAAAAAAGCGCGGAACTCACGATATTTGATAGTATCGTGAGTTTTTATTTTTCAAATAGCAAAAAATAATTTCGCAGGAGAAAATCCATAATGAAAAACATGAAAAAACTTTTAACTTCTCTTCTTGCCGCCGCCACCGTTGCGGCTTCGGCGTTTTCGCTTGCGTCCTGTTCTTCGGCAGGCGCGAAAGATTTGGATAAGGTGCAGGAAAAAGGCACCCTCGTGGTGGGTATGGAATGCGCGTACGCGCCGTACAACTGGGCGCAGACGACGGAAAACGAATACACCGTCCGCGTTTCCGACGGTATGTACGCCGACGGTTACGACGTGCAGGTGGCTAAAAAAATCGCGGAGCATCTGAACGTAACGCTGGTGATTCAGCCGCTGGAATGGGACGGGCTGATTCCCGCGCTGAATGCGAATACCATCGATCTCGTCATCGCGGGCATGAGCCCCACGGCGGAACGGAAAGAATCGATTGATTTTTCCGATACGTATTACGACAGCAACCTCGTAATGGTCGTCCGCAAAGACGGCGCGTATACCGCCGCAACGAAAATCGCCGATTTTTCGGGCGCGAAAATCACCGGACAGCTGAATACTTTCCATTATTCCGTCATCGATCAGATTGCCGGCGTTAAAAAGCAAACGGCTCTGCCCGATTTCGCCGCACTTACCTCCGCGCTGAGAAGTTCTTCCATCGACGGCTACGTCTGCGAAAAGCCGGGTGCGATTTCCGCGGTTACGGCGTATTCCGAATTCACGTATATCGAATTTGCGGAAGGCAACGGCTTTACATGCAACCCGGAGGACGCTTCTATCGCCGTAGGGTTAAGAAAGGGCAGCTCGCTCACCGCAACGGTCAACGAAGCGTTGGCAAAAATCACCAAAGCGGAACGGGAAGAACTGATGAGCGCCGCAATCGCCCGTCAGCCCGTCTCCAACGAATAACGGCACGTCGCCGCGTTTTCGCGGCGTTTTTGAAAAACATTTACCCGGCGGATAACAATGACGACTTTTGACTGGATTATCAGATTATTAAAAGAATACGGTTCGCTCTTTCTCAAAGGAACGGGCTACACAATGGCAATGGCGGTGGCGGGCACGCTCATCGGGCTTCTCATCGGGCTTTTAATCGGCGTATACCGCACGATTCCTTCGCCGAAGAACAAGGGGCTCCGCGTGCTGAAAAAAGCGGGCGACGCAATCGTTTCCGCGTACGTGGAACTTTTCCGCGGCACGCCCATGCTGGTGCAGGCGCTCCTTTTCTACTACGGCTTCCTTTCCAAAATGGAAATGCCGCTGCTTTCGGCGATTATCATCATTTCCATCAATACGGGCGCGTATATGGCGGAAATCGTCCGCGGCGGCATAATTTCCGTGGATAAAGGGCAGTTCGAAGGCGCTCACGCAATCGGCATGACGCACGGGCAGACGATGCTTCACGTCATTCTGCCGCAGGCGATGCGCAACATCATGCCGTCCATCGGCAACGAGTGCGTGGTGAATATCAAAGACAGCTCGGTGCTTTCGGTCATCTCCGTAACGGAATTGATGTTTATGTCCAAAAGCGCGGGCGGCACGTATTTCCAGTTCATCCCCGCGTACCTGATTTGCGCCGCGATTTATTTCGTGCTTACGTTCACCGTAACGCGGCTGCTGCGCCTTGTCGAACGTAAAATGGAAGGCAGCAAAAATTACACCGTGTTCGGCTCGCAGACGGATCCGGAAGCCGAAATTCACATCAAGGAGGCGTAAAGCATCATGGAAACGTTTGAAAATACGCCCGTATTCGAAATTAAAAATTTGCAGAAATCTTTCGGTGATCACGCGGTGCTCAAAGATATTTCTTTCGGCGTAAACCGCGGCGACGTGATTTCCGTCATCGGTCCGTCCGGTTCCGGAAAAAGCACGATGCTGCGCTGCATCAATCTTCTGGAAGATCTCACCGGCGGCAGCATTTTGTATCACGGCGTCGATATACGCGATAAAAGCGTAAAACTCACCGAATACCGCGCAAAAGTCGGCATGGTGTTTCAGTCGTTTAATCTGTTCAATAACATGACGGCGTTGCAGAACTGCGTGAAACCGCAAACCGTCGTGTTGAAGCGAAACAAGGCGGAAGCTACGAAAATCGCTTTGGAATACCTTGAAAAAGTGGGCATGGGAGCATATGTGAACGCGAAGCCGGCACAGCTTTCCGGCGGACAAAAACAACGCGTGGCGATTGCCCGTACGCTTTCCATGAACCCCGAAGCGATTTTATTCGACGAACCGACTTCCGCGCTCGATCCCGAAATGGTGGGCGAAGTGCTGGAAGTAATGCGTTCTCTGGCAAAAACGGGGCTTACGATGATCGTGGTTACGCACGAAATGGGGTTTGCGCGCGACGTTTCCAACCGCGTGATTTTCATGGACGGCGGCGTGATTGTGGAAGAGGGCACCCCCGCGGAGATTTTCGGCGCGCCGAAAATGCCGCGTACGAAAGATTTCCTTTCGCGCGTGCTGTAAACGCGTAACGCGCCGAGCCCCGCGCAAAATCGCGCAAAATAACGCGCGGGAAAACCGATAAAAAGCATTTAAAACGGCATAAATAAACGAGGGAACCGCGTATTGCGGTTCCCTCGTTTCAAATAATTTTTCGTTATGCGGTTCAAAAAGGGCGCAACGCCCCGTAAACAAGCGGAAAAATCTTCAAATGCGTTTTACAGCGCGCTTTTTTCCGTTTCGTTCTTTTGTTCCCGTTTCGATTCCTTGTACTCCGCAATCGCCTTGGAAAGCTGGTCGGGGCAGGAAGTATTGTTTCTGCAACGGATTCCCGCAAGCAGTTTTTCCACCTCGTCGATGTCCTTGCCTTCCACAAGCCGCGCGATTCCCTGCAGATTGCCGCCGCAGCCGCCGATGAAGCGCACGTTGTGCAGCTTGTTATCCGGCGTTACGTCAAACAGAATCTGTCTCGAACAGGTTCCTTTCGTAGAATATGTATACATTGTTATCACCTCGATATGTTGTGTTTTTTCCGACGTTTAACGATGTCGCGAAAGGGGGTTAATCCACCAGCGTATCGTAAATCGCGGAATACAGTTCCGAAGCTTTCAGTTCCCAGCTTTTATAAATGTTCTGCGCCGTTTTCTTGTCCGGCACCACGAATTTCAGTTCCAGCATCGGTTGCACGGGCGCCAGAATTTTTAAAAACACGGTGTACGTGCCGTCCTTGTTCAGGTAATAATCCGCTTTGCATTCCTGCCGGTTGCGCAGCTTTCCGCTGTTGTTTTTCACAAACGCCGAAATTTCTTCGCGCACGCTTTTCGGAATATTGATATAAAAGTTGTTCAGGCTTTCCCGCCCGTCCGCCGTAATCGAATATAACGGCTCCTCGTCGGAAGAAGTGCGGCAGATGAATCCGTCGTCCAGAAGCTTCGGTATCAGCTCCATGCAGTCCATGTAGTTCAGCCAGCCGTTGCCCGTGGTGCACATTTCCACAATCGTGCGTTCGGAAAGAGCGCTTTCCATCTTGTCAAAGACGAAAAGCAGAATCAATTTGTTCACCGAAGTTTCGCCTTGAATCTGCATGCTCTCCGAATCGCTCCTTTTGTGCAATGAAATCTGCGCCCCCGCAAGGGCAAACGCAAAACCGCCCACGTCCGTCTGCCGCAAAGATAGCCGGACAAGGGCGAAGTTTCGCCGTATTCTGCTTTACGCGGCGGTATGTACAATCACAGTCCGTCGCGGCAACGTTTCCGTTTGTTTTGCTTTACGCGGCAAACGCGGCAAGCTTCTTCAGGAAGTCGTCGCAGTCGTCGGAATAAACTTCCACGGTAAGCGGCTGGGAAAGATCCAGCGAGAAGATTCCGAGAATCGATTTCGCGTCAACCACGTATTTACCGCTCTTTAAAAGCACCTCGTAAGGGCAATCCTGCGTAAGAGCAACGAATTCTTTTACTTTCTGAGCCATTTCCAAAGAAATTTTAAGAGATTTCATAATAAGAAATTCCTCCTTATGTTTTTTGTTGCTATTATTATACATAATTTTTCGTGCGAAAGCAAGACTTTTTCAAAAAAAATATGCCGCAAATTTCGTTTTTGTGCTATAACGATAGTTCTTGCGGCAAAAAACTGTTCATTTTTTCAACGCCGCGCGGGCGAAAATCATTTTACAATTTCCCGCGCGCGGGTGTATAATAATGGCGGAATCCGGTTTAAAGAAAGAAGGCGGTGCAGAGGATGGATACTACGGAAAAAACGGTGTCGAAAAATTATGTATATCGCGGCGCAATCATAAACGTCCGTTGCGACGACGCGCTGCTTCCCGGCGGCAAGCCGTGCAAGCGCGAAATCGTGGAACACCGCGGCGGCGCGGCGGTGCTATGCGTGAAAAACGGAAAAATCGCGTTCGTAAAACAATACCGTTACGCTTACGGAAAGGAGATGGCGGAAATTCCCGCGGGCAAGCTGGAAGCGGGCGAAGAACCGCTTTCTGCGGCAAAACGCGAACTGAAAGAAGAAACGGGGATCGAAGCGGAAAAATTCGAAAAAATCGCCGAAGTGTATCCCTCTCCGGGCTACACGAACGAAATCATTTACGTATACCGCGCTTATCCGCTTTCGGTGGGGGAAGCCTCGCCGGACGACGACGAATTTCTGCAAACGTTCTGGCTTGACGAAGCGGAAGTAAAACAAATGCTTGCCGACGGAGAAATTCACGACGCGAAAACGTTGATCGCGCTGCAATATTACTTCCTTTCGGAAAAAAAGTAAGAAAATTCGCTATAAACAAAGAGTCGGGGCGGGAGAATTTCTCCCGCCCCTTAACAAGCGTTTTCCGGCGTTCTTTTCCGGATGCCGGCTCAGTTGTCGCAGCAGTTGTTGCGCGGCGTGAGCCATTCGCCCAGCGTACCGTTTTTATACAGACAGTACAAAAGCGCCGCGATAACGGGCAGAGTGCAGCCGCAGAGCGTGCCGCCGTTTAAGAACCCGTCTTTCGAGCCGAGTACGAACAAAGCGATTAAAATCCAGAGAGTGGCGTTGTTGCCTTGAGTGCAGCAATTCATAAAAAGACCTCCTGTGCTTACTACCGCAGGAGTATGTAGGTAAAAATTTTTCGCGCCTGCGGTGTTATCTTCTATTATCATTTTATTACGGAAGCGTACGGAAGTGTTCCGTTTTCCGCGTTTTTCGAAATGTTTTTTGTTTTTTGCGTTCAAATGCTTGCCCTCGGCGGCAAAAACGGCTATAATAATAGGCGATCGTCCGCAAAAAACATCCGGGCGGGCAAACGATTTTGCCAAGGAGAAAAATTTCATGAAAATCAAGTATTTCGGTACGGCTGCCTACGAGGGCATTCCCGCTTTGTTCTGTCAGTGCGAATCGTGCAGACGCGCGCTCGCGCTCGGCGGAAAAAATCTTCGTACCCGCGCGCAGGCGCTTGTAGACGACGAAGTCCTCGTCGATTTCAACGCCGATACCGTGGCGCATTATCAGAAATATAAATTCGACTGGACGAAGATTAAATACTGTCTGATTACGCACAGCCATTCCGATCACTTCTACCCGCGCGATCTTTCCATGTTCGTGGGCAGATATTATACGCACAACGTGTCGCATATCGATTTTTACGGCGCCAAATCCGTGTACGATAAAATCGAAGAAATCATTCACGACGAAAGCCTGTGCCCCGATCCGTCGCGCCTTACCGCCACGGAAGTAAAGCCCGGAGATCTGCTTACGCTGAACGGCTATAAAGTGGTGGCGGCGGACGCCGACCACGATCCCGAAGCGACGCCCGTGATTTACGGTATCGAAAACAAAGAGGGCAAGCGCCTTCTGTACGCGCACGATACGGGTTGCTTCACCGATAAAGTGATTGCCGATTTAAAGAAACTCGGTCGTTTCGATTTCGTTTCGCTGGATTGCACGGGCGCGTTCAATACCGAGGGCTGGGAACACGGACACATGAGCCTTCGCACCGACGCGCTGATGAAAGATTTGCTGATCAGGGAAGGACTGGCGGACGAAAAGACGATTTTCGTCGTGAATCACTTCTCGCACAATGCGTTTTTCGGGCACGATCACGAAGAGCTTTGCGCCGAGGCGGCAAAGTACGGCTTCATCGTTTCTTACGACGGGCTGGAAATCGAATTTTAAAACGGGCGGCGTTTAAAAACCGCCGGTATACAACATTATCAAAAGCGGGTATCCGACGTCAGGGCGGAACCCGACCGGAGGTATATATATTATGAGCGAAAAAGAAAAATACTTTTCCGCAAAACGTATCACGGGGCTTGCCGTATTGCTTGCCCTTGTCGTAGTGCTGCAAGCGGCGCTCGGCACAATTTCAATCGGCGCGGTGCAACTGAACTTTTCGTTGATTCCCATCGTTCTCGGCGCGGTGCTTTACGGCGCCGTTGCGGGCGGATTGCTGGGGCTTGCGTGCGGCATCGTCGTTCTGGTGCAGGTAATCAACGGCGCGGGCTTCTATTCGGTTATCTGGACGAATTCTCCCGTCGTTACCACGCTTACCTGCCTTTTAAAAACGACGGTTGCGGGTTTCGTTGCCGGCTTATTGTTCAAAGTCGTCGCTAAAAAGAACGTTACGTGCGCGCTGTTCGTCGCGTCCGCAACGGTTCCCGTCAGCAACACCGCGCTGTTTATCTTAGGATGCCTTTGCATGAATAAAAGCATCGCGGCGTTTCAGGCTACCATTCCGGATTCCGCGGGGATGAACATGCTTGTTTTTATTCTCGTAGTGCTGGTTACGTTTAACTTTTTCGTAGAACTTGCCGTGAATCTTGTCGCTACGCCCGCTTTGCACAGGGTAATCCGCGTTGTGGAAAAACAATACCGAGGAAACAACAAACAATGATTATTTGTATCGACGTAGGCAATACCAACGTGAAATACGCGATTTACGATAAAGACGATTTGAAAATTTCGTTCCGCGTTTCCACCGATCTGAAAAAAACGTCCGACGAATACGGTTCGCAGCTTGTCAATATGCTGAAAACCATGCACCTGCAGCGCGGCGAAATCATGGGCGGCATCCTTTCGTCCGTCGTTCCCTCGCTCGATTACACCATCGATCGCATGTGCGATTTATACCTCGGCTTCAAGCCGCTGCGGGTAGGTCCGGGGCTGAAATCGGGCTTGAATATCCGTTGCGACGACGCGCGCGAAGTAGGGGCGGACAGAATCGTGAACTGCGTTTCCGCGCTTCATAAATACGGCGGAAAGAATCCGCTCATCGTGGTGGATTTCGGCACGGCAACCACGTTCAATATCATTTCGGAAAACGGCGAATTTATCGGCGGCGTCATCGCGCCCGGCATCAAAGGTTCGCTCGATTCCCTCGTAAACGGCACGGCGAAACTGCCGCGCGTGGAAATCGAAGCGCCGGACAGCATCATCGCGAAAAACACCGTAACCAATATGCAGGCGGGCATCGTGTTCGGCTTTGCGGGGCTGGTGGATTATATCGTCGCGCGCATCAAACGCGAACTGGGCAGACCGGATACGAAAACCGTCGCCACTGGCGGCTTTTCCGAAATCATTTCCAAAGAAGTTTCGTGCATCGACGCCGTGGATAAACTTTTAACGCTCAACGGGCTGAAATATCTCTATTATCTCAACCGCCCGGAAAATCGCGCGTAAATCCGTCGGAAACCGAAAAAAATTTCGTGAATTGCCGTAAAAACGTTTGACAATTCAAATAAAAACGTGTAGAATAATAGAAAATTTCGATTCAAAGGCAGATAAAAAGCATGCAGGCAATCAGAAAAACAATGCGAATGTTGCTTCACCGGGCGGAAACGCGCGGGCTTTTTGTCGTGCAGAATCATAAAAACCGCGCATAGCGGAAAAGAAAAGCGGCAAAAAATCAGGCAGCGGAACACAGCCCGGAAAACCTCAGCGTTTTCCGGGTGTTTTTTATACTCAAAACGGCAAAAATAAAGAAAGGAAAGGCGGCTATGATACAAATCAGAAATTTAAGCAAAGTTTACGAAAATTCGCGCGGCGAACGCGCGGAGGTCTTGAAAAATATCGATCTTACCATAGAGGACGGCGATATTTACGGCATCGTCGGTTTATCGGGCGCGGGAAAAAGCACGCTGGTGCGCTGTATCAATCTGCTGGAACGCCCCACGTCGGGCGCGGTGTATCTGAACGGCGAGGACGTCACGAAAGTTTCTTCTTCGCGGCTTCGCGTTCTTCGTCGCCGCGTCGCCATGATTTTTCAGCAGTTCAACCTGTTGCAGCAGCGCACGGTGTTGCAAAACGTAGAACTGGCGGGGGAGCTTTACGGCGATAAAAACCGCACGCAGAAAGCCGCGGAACTGTTAAAAAGCGTCGGGCTCGGCGATAAACTTTCCGCGTATCCCTCGCAGCTTTCCGGCGGTCAGCAACAGCGCGTCGCCGTCGCGCGGGCGCTGATGAGCGATCCCGAAGTGCTGCTTTGCGACGAACCGACAAGCGCGCTCGATCCCGATACCGCCCGCTCCGTTTTGTCGCTTTTAAAACGGCTGAACGAAGAACTCCCCCTCACCGTCGTTATCATATCCCACCAGATGAGCGTCATCGAAGCCGTCTGCAACAAGGCGGCGATTTTAAGCGGCGCCGGAATCGAAGCGCAGGGCGATTTGCGGAACGTATTTTTATCGCCGCAATCCGCCGTGGCGAAACGGCTGATTTATGCGGGCAAAATCGATGCGGTCGAAAAAGGGGAAACGCTGGTGAAGCTGATGTTCGACGGCGATACCGAAGCCCCGGTCATTACAAACATCATCCGGGACTGCAACGTTTCTCTGTCGGTTTTTTATGCGGAAACAAAACGCATCGCGGGCAGGGTATACGGGCAGGCGATGTTCCGTCTGCAGAATTACGCCGAAGAAATCGGAAAATTGCGCGCTTACCTGAAAAAAACGGGCGTGCGGTACGAGGAGGTAACCACCGATGAACTTTTCTGAAATCGCCGTCATGACGGGCGAAACGCTTTTAACAACGCTTTTGTGCACCGCTCTTGCATATCTTGCGGGGCTGCCCTGCGGCGTGCTCCTTTGCGTAACTTCGAAAAACGGAATCGCGCCCCGCCGCGTGTTGCATTTTCTTTTAAGCGCCGTCGTTAATCTTCTGCGCTCGGTGCCGTGCCTGATTTTAATCGTGCTGTGCATGCCCGTAACGCGCGCTTTGTTCGGCAAAGGCACGGGCGAGTGGTACACCGTTCTGCTTCCGCTCACGCTCAGCGCGTTCGGCTTCGTCGCGCGCATGGCGGAACAGTCTCTTTCCGAAGTCCCCGCGGGCGAAATCGAAGCGGTGAAGTCGCTCGGAGCCACAAATTTTCAGCTGATCGTCAAAGTGCTTCTTCCGGAAGCGAAGCCGTCGCTGATATCGGGCGCGGCGGTAACCTCGGTAACCGTGCTCGGCTATACGTCGTTCGCCTACAACGTCGGCGCGGGCGGACTCGTTGCGGGCATCTACACGTTTTACAGCCGCAATACGGGCAATTACGCCGCGCAGGGCGTGTTCTGGCTGCTGGTATTATTGGTGGTAATCCTCGTTTTCCTGTTGCAGGAAGCGGGCTTGAAAATCGCAAAAAAATCCGATAAAAGGAGGAGATAATCATGAACAAATTTTCAAAATCTCTGTTTTCTTTCGCATCCGCGCTTTGCGCCGTCTGTTTTCCTTTGGTTACAACGGGCTGTTCGCGCGGCGCCGACAATACGATTTACGTCTGCGCTTCGGGCGTGCCGCATGCGGAAGTGTTGCGCGGCGTCGTGAAAGCGGAGCTGAAAAAGAAGGGCTATACGCTGAAAATCACAGAACTGGACTGGACGATGCAGAACGACGCCGTGGCGGGCGGCGATTACGACGCGAATTATTTTCAGCATCTGCCGTATTTAAACGCTTACGCGGGGAAAACGGAGCTGTTCGTCGCCTGCAAAGTGCATTACGAACCGCTGGGCGTTTATTACGGCAAAGCCGCTCCGGGCACGCCGGTTTCCGAAGGGAAAACCTTCGCCGTCTGCAACGATTCGTCCAACGCCGTCCGCGCCTTTTCGCTGCTTGCGCAAAAGGGCGTCATCGACAGAGCGGCGGAAGGCGAAAATTATCCCGTCAACGCGGCGGGGGACGGGCTTACTTTGGGCACGGCTTCGCGCTGGATAAGCAAAAACGGCGTAACGGTAACGCTCGTCGCCGAAAATCTTCTCGCCGCGGCGCGAACGGATTACGATTTCGCGTGTCTGCCCTGCAACACGGCGCTTACGGGCAACGTTTCCGCCGAAGAACGGGCGGCGGCAGAGGACGATTCCGCGCAGGTATCCGAAAAAGCCAACGTCATCGCCGCGCGTGCGGAAGATTATAAAACCAACGCGGCGTACCGCGCGAAAATCGACGCGCTCACGGAAGTCATGCTTTCTGAAGCCGTCGCGGCGTATTTCGCAAACGCCTATCGCGGCGTCATCGTCTGCAATGCGCAAACGCAGATCGATCTTCGCGGCGCGCCGTAACCCCGCGCACCGTAACCCCACGCGCCGTAACCTCGTGTGCCGTAACTCCACGCGGCGAAATCTTCCGCGCACTCTCCCGCGCCGGTTTTGCCGGTAAGCCCTAAACGGCGCAAAAGCGCGTTTTTTCGTGCGATAAAACAGATTCGTCCGGCGCTCAGTCGGGGTGCGTATCGAAAAACGCGCCGTTGTATTTCACCGCGGGGTGGTCGGGGGATAACCGCATACATTCTTCGTGCAGCTTCCGCGCTTCGGCTTTTTCGCCCGCGGAATACGCGCAGTACACCGCTTCTATCAGCGGAATCGCGCCGCGTTCGTCGGGATTTTCGAAATCTCCCTCCGCGGAATGGTCTTTGGCGTTGTATGCGGAAAGATACCAGAAATACGCCGAAGAAAAATCGTTTTTCCGCTTGAAAATACGCCCCAGCGCGCACAACACTCCCGCCCGCGGCGCGCCGTAGGCAAACGAAGCAAAAAGCGCGTCCGCCGCGCCCGCTTCGTCGCCCGCGGCTTCGCGGCAGGCAGACTGAATTTTCCTCGCTTCGATTTTATTTACGTACCAGCCGTCGGGGCACGCAATAAATTTCTCTTCGATCGCGTCCGCTTCCGTATAAAAACCGTGGTAAAACAGTTCTCTGCCGTAATAAAACAAATCGCGCGGAGAAAGCGGCTCTTTTTCCAGAATCTGCGCGCGGTAAATATCCAGATTTCTCGTTCCCCGCGGTTTCTCGCTGCCGAGATGCCGCACGCAAAACCCGTTTTCCGGCTCGGTCAGCGCGTTTTCGTAACGTGGCAGACATTCGTGCACCCTGCCTTTCCACACCGCCGAATCGTCGTTTTTCACAATCCTCGTGCGGTAAAACGCCGTAACGGTCGGGGCGGCGGGGGAGGAATACGCCGCGATTTCGTAGCGGCAGAACGCGGCGGGCGCGCCCGTCTCGGAAAGCCGTTTTTTCAGCGCAAACAATTTCTTTCTCGCTTCGTCCGAAATGTAATCGTCGGCGTCCAGCCATAAAATATAATCGCCCGTCGCTTTGGAAAACGCGAAATTCCGCGCCGCCGAAAAATCGTTTTTCCAGGGGAAATCGTAAATTTTCGCCCCGTACGCCTCCGCGATTTTTTTCGTCCCGTCCGTCGAACCCGTGTCCGCGATAATAATTTCGTCCGTCGGATTTCCCTGCCGGTCGTTCTTTCCCGCGGCGCTTTCAAGGCAGCGTTCCAGCACGGCTTCCTCGTTTTTCACAATCATGCAGAGCGATAATTTTATCATAAACGCGCACCCTCCTCAACCGTTTCATAATATGATATATTAGAAAGAAAGCGTGTTTTATCGCGCTTTGAATGTTCAGGAGGCTAAAAATAATGTGCGAAAGACCTTTCACAAGGCGCAGTTGCTGCTGCGATAATCGCGGCGACGCGCGCGTAATCATCCGCTACGTGCCCACGGGCGGCACGGGCGGCGTTACCGGTCCCACCGGTCCTACGGGACCTACCGGACCGACGGGGCCGCAGGGCGTGCAGGGGCTGCAAGGTTTGCAGGGCGTGCAGGGCTTACAGGGAATCACGGGACCCACCGGTCCCACAGGCGCGACGGGTGCCACGGGTTTACAAGGCGTGCAGGGCGCGCAGGGAATCGCCGGAGCAACAGGTGCCACGGGACCGACAGGACCTACGGGGGAAGCCGGAGCAACAGGCGCCACGGGACCGACAGGACCCACGGGAGAAGCCGGAGCAACAGGCGCCACAGGACCGACAGGACCCACGGGGGAAGCCGGAGCAACGGGCGCCACGGGAGCAACAGGACCTACCGGTGCAACGGGGGCTACCGGGGCAGACGGCGAAGTAACGCCCGCGGCGTCGGTTGCCGCGCTGGCGGCGACGGCAACGCTCGCGGAAACAATCGAAAAGGTAAATTCCATTCTCGCGGCGCTCAAAGCCGCGGGGCTGATGTCCGAATAAAGCGGCGCGCGGAATAAAACGGCGCGCGGAAAGCGTCGGTAAAGCGCCGGTAAAGCGCCGTAACAAACAAATTTTATATCGGAATCTGCCCGCCCGGAAAATATTTTCCGGGCGGGCTTTTCCGCGCGTATTTTTTTACGGAACAAAGAGGAAAAAACGTAAAAAAAGCGGAGGAAAAAACCGCTTGAAAAAAGGGCGAAAGAAAAAACAAAATACATTAAATTTTCCGGATAACCGTATGTTTTTATATTCAAAAAACAAAATTTTTAATGTTTTCACCGAAAAATTATATAGAAACCGAAACAGTGAAATGCTATAATGAAGCCGATAAAAAAACGCGGCGCAAAAAGTCCGCGCTCAGCGGGCTGTAAACAATCGGAGGAAGGAGGAAAAATGAGCGAACCCGTTTTCAATATATCCTCGGCTGACGCTTCCGCAACGAAAGCGGAATTTTTGCTGTCCGGGCAGGGGAACCGGCAAAAAAAGAAAAACAAACATCTTCTTGATTACACGCAGAATTTCCTGATGGCGGTCATTCCGCTCGTCGGCTTCGTCTTATTCATGCTCGTCCCCATGGGCATGAGCTTCGTGATGAGCTTTTTCGAGATGAAAACGCCGATATTCGGCGAGGGCGTTTTCGTCGGGATGAAAAACTTCAGAGATCTGCTTTTCGGCGAGTATGCGTCGCTGCTTTATCAGTCGTTCGGCAACACGCTTCTGTACTGGCTGAACGTGCCGCTTTCGATGCTCGGCGGACTTTTCATCGCCGTGCTTTTAAATAAAAACATTGCGGCGAAGAAATTTTTCCGCACGGTATTTTTTATTCCGTATGTGTGTTCGCTGGTTTCCGTGGCGCTCATCTTCCGTATGATGTACGAAACGAACTACGGCGTCATCAACACCGTGCTTTCCGTGTTCGGCGTCGAAAAGGTGGCATGGATCACTTCGCCCAAAACGTTTATGTTGTCGGCGGTGCTGATGCAAAGCTGGAAAAACCTCGGTTTTTGCATTATCCTGTTTCAGGCGGCGCTTTCCAACGTGAATCAGAGTTATGTGGAAGCCGCCGCGATCGACGGCGCGGGGCGCGGACGAATCTTTTTCAGCATCACGCTTCCCGCCATCAGTTCCACAACGTATTATCTGCTTACGATATGCACCATCGGCGCTTTGCAGTCGATGGGCGAAGTGCAGATTCTTTCCCAGAATCATACATACGTTCTTGATTATTCGTACAATACCGTGGTGCTGTTTCTTTACGATATGGCGTTCAGCTTCCCTTATAAATACGGTTACGGCATTTCCGCCGCCACCAGCTGGATTCTCGTTGTGTTCATTTTAATCGTTACGCAAATTTCGGCGAAACTTTCCAAGAGGTGGGTGCATCATGAATTCTGACGTAAATAAAACGAAATCCGTACGGATTCATTCTTTGCTTCGTAATGTCGCCGTTCTTTTCGGCGTGGCAGCCGCGTTTTTGCTGCTGCTCGGCTTGATGCCTTCCGCGAAAAAATCCGCGTATCTTATCTGGGCGCTGCTTTGCGGCGCCGCCTGCGCGGGGCTTTTATACGCCGCCGTTTCGTTCGGCAAAAAGTATCGCGTCATGGGGATCGGCGTCGGCGGCAAGCCTTCTTTCCGGGAATACGTCGCGCTGATTTTTGCCGCGCTTTTAATCCTGATTCCCTTTTACATGCTGGTTATCACTTCGGTGAAAAAGCTGGCGGAAGCAAACGACGCCGCATTCACGTGGTGGCCGAAAATGGGCTTTCAGTTCGATTCGTTGCGCGAAGTGTTTAACGATGATACCACGGGCATCACCATTCTCGCTTCGTTTTTCAATTCGCTGAAATATTCGCTGCCCACAACAATCGTCTGCGTGTTCGTGTCCGCGCTCAGCGCGTTCTCTTTCGCTAAATTGTATTTTCCCGGCAAAAACAAATTGTTCGGCTTCATGCTGTTCACCATCATGGTGCCGGGCTGCGCCACAATGACGTCCTCGTATCTGATGTTCAACGCCATGAATCTTACGGGCACGCCTTGGCCGTTCATTCTTCCCGGCTTGTTCGGCAGCGTAACGGTGATGTTCTTTTTAAAAGAATTCTTTTCGGGCATTCCCGATTCCGTTCTCGAAGCGGCAAAAATCGACGGCGCGGGGAAATCGGTGATTTTCTTCCGCATCGTTCTGCCGCTCGGCATGCCTGCCATTATCGCGCAATGTATTCTCGATTTCATTACGCGGTATAACGATTATATCTCGCCGCTGATTTACTTGAACTGGCCGGAAGATTACACGTTGCAGCTGGCGCTCAGCAAATTCAACGGCTTTTCCTCGGTGGATAATTCCAAGCTGGCGGCTGCGTGCGTTATTTCCATCGCACCGCTCCTTGCCATTTATCTTGCCTGTTCCGATATGATTTTGAAAGGAATCGCGCTCTCTTCCGGACTGAAAGACTGACGCGGAGAAACAATAAAAATATTTATAGACAATAAGGAGATACGAAAATGAAAAAGAAAATTTCTGCCGCGCTTGCGGCGATGCTGGCGGTATGCGCGTTTTCCGGCTGTGTCGGTAAAGGCGGCGCAGGCAAACGCGTAACGTTTCTGTACACGGGCAGCGGCGAAATCGGCACCGAAATATCGCTTCTCATCGATACGTACAATTCCACGCAGGGCAAAACCGATAACGTCAGTATCCGCGCGGCTTCGGTAGACGACGGCGGCTACGATACCAGAATGTCCACTTCGGTATATTCCGATACGTACGATTTGTACGCCACCCGCGACGAGTACTATAAAAAGTACGCCGCGAATTTCGAAAACCTGTCGGACTACGAGGGAATTTCCGATATCACTTCCGGCATTTACGATAATCAGCTGGGAAGAATGCGTTACAATCCCGAAAAAAATACTTCGAACGCCGAAGATTCTCTGTACGCGCTGCCGCTTGTCAACAGCATCACGGTAATGTATTACAATAAAACGTTGCTGCAGAAGGCGGGCGTTATCTGCATCGGCGTGGAAGAAAAAGACCTCGCCGCGTTCAACGCGGGAACGCTGGCGGACGCATACGGCAGAACAAAATCCGATTACGGCATCACCGTCGACGTGCCCGCAAAAGGCTTTTACCGCGAAAACGCGTTCGTCGCAAAGAAAAACGTTACCGACGGCAGCGGCTGGACGTTGCCGGCAGAAAACGAAGTGATGATTTTCAACGATAAAATCGCCATGAGCTGGGATGAAAGCGAGGACGTGGCGATGTTGATGACGAAGAGCAAAAACGCCGCGTCGCCCACGGATTACGGCTATCACACCGAATGGTGGTTCGGCTACGGCTGGTCGGTCGGCGGCGACTGCGCGGAAGACATCGGCGACGGCGACTGGAAGTATACGCTTCCCGATTCCACGGCAAATTATATCGTTGCCGAGGGAAAAACGTACACGGGCGAGTATACGGGCATTACTTATCAGGCGGGCGAAACGCTTGAATTTCTCGATAAGCTCGCGGTAAACAAAGGGGAAACGGTAATGGCGAACGACGATAACACCTTCTCCGTGAACGGCAAAGTGATTTCCGTACGCGAAAGCCTTGCCGCCGCAGTTTCGGGCGGAACGCTCACGGAACTTCCCTCCACGGCGGAAGCGTTTTCCCGCTTTGCCATGCTTGCGGGGGTAGGCGGACTGAACGTCTGCCCGCGTCCCGAAAATATTTCCAACGCCATTACGTTTTTCAACAGCGGCAGACTGGCTTTCTGCGTGGAAGAAATGAGATATTTCCCCGACGTAGAGAAAGCGATGTCGCAAAGAAATAACGAATGGGGCGTCTGCAAACTGCCCGTATATAAAACGTACGACGAAAACGGCAACGTAACGGCGCTCGGCAAAGAAGCCGCACATTCGTTGGGGTACGGCATCGCCATCAATAAACTTTCCGGCATGAAAAACGAAGCCTACAAAGTGCTTTCGTGGATGGCTACGGAGGGGCAGAAAGTGCTTGCCGAAAACGGCTACGCTTCTTCGCAGAAAGCAAACGAAAATCTGTTTATCGAAAACTGCAAGTATCCCAACGCTTCCGTCATCGCCCGCATCAATGCCGATTCCCGTCCCGGCGACTGGTGGTATATGCCCGATCGTCTGTGGATCAACATCTGGGCGGATCCGCTCAACGGGCAGGTAAGAAACGGCAAAATGACGCTTGCCGATTTCTTCGCCAACTACACGGCGGCAACCAACGCGGCGCTGGCTCTTTATAAAAAATAAGAAGAGAATGTGGGCAAAGTTTTTATAAGCGAGGAAAACAACGATGAAAAAAACAGGCTTATTCGCTCTGGCTGCCGTTCTGGCGCTCACCGCCGCCATGGCTTCCGGCTGTTCCGGCGGCAAGGGCGTGGCGCTCGATTATTCCGCGGGCGGCGAAAGCAATACCGTATATAACAGAGATTTGTTCTATAACAACAAAAACGAAACGGTGGGCGCCGATCCCGGCGTATTCTACGTGTCCGAATCGGAGGACGAAATCTGGGGCGGCTACTACTATATGTACACCACAGGCTCCACCAACACGTCTTTCACCACGTCGGACGGCAATACCTACGCCTTTCAGTGCTTCCGTTCGAAAAATCTTTCGGACTGGCAGCGCGTAGGCGATTACGCGAAAGGGTACAGCCTGAAAGTAACCGCATCCGACTGGACGGACGGCGAAACGGATACGTTCTGGGCGCCCGAAGTGCTCAGAAATCCGACGGACGGAAAGTACTATATGTATTTCAGCGCAAGCGCAAAGAAGCAGCTTACGATTTCCGGCAAAAACGCCGCGTACGACAGATTGTACATCGGCATCGCGGTGGGCGATACTCCCGTGGACTTCCGTATTCTCGGCTCGGAAACCTGGGTGAACGACGCCGACGGCAACGTCATTACCGGGGCAACGCTTCCCGTGGATTTCCAGAAAGCGTACGGGCTGGACGGCGTGTTTTCCGTCATCGACGCGAATCCGTTCCTCGATGACGACGGCAATCTGTATCTCTATTTCAACAAACATACCGACAGCAATTCGGAAACGCCGGCGCTGATGGGCGTCTGGGGCGTAAAAATGCGCGATTTCGTTACGCCCGATTATTCCACGCTGTCGTTGGTGTGTTCCCCGAACGCGATCACCTCGCAGGGCGGACTGGTAAACGGCAAGCCGAAAGTCATTTCCCGCGAAGGGAACTATCCTTTCGGCGAAGGCTCCATCAACGAAGGACCGTGCATGGTGAAGCATAACGGAAAGTATTACATGACGTATTCCGCCAACGGCTATTCCAGCGCAAGCTATTCTGTGCATCAGGCAATTTCCGATGCTCCGCTCGGCACGTTTTCCAAGCCGCTGCTCACGGAGGGCAACCCCGTGCTGGCTTCCACGAAAACTTACGTTTCGGGAACGGGACATCACAGCGTCGTGAAAGCCGGCGACGATTACATGATCGTCTATGCCAGAATGGGCAACCCTTCCAATTACGCTCACGGCTGGTTCCGCATCATCGGCACCGATCGCCTGAATTTCATCGAAAACGACGCGGGCAACGAAGTGCTTGTGGCAAACGGACCTTCTTACAGCCTGCAACCGTTGCCGGAAAGCGTCAGCGGCTATAAAAACCTTGCCGAAAGCGCTTCCGTAACGGTGAAAGACGGCAGCAACGCGAAATATCTGAACGACGGCGTGATTCCGTATTATACCTTAACGCAAAACCGTGAATTCGAAGGAAAAACCGGTTCGGAAATCACTCTTTCGTGGAATCGTGCCGTCAGCGTAAAAGCGGTGATGATTTACAATTCGCAGGATTACAACACGGCGTTCAAAAACATCAGAAGCATTAAGTTCTATTTTGCCGAAAAGCCGTCGTGGCTCACCTCTTCTGCCGATTACGCCGAAATCAGCGGGCTTGAATTTCCCGCGGAATGCCTGATGGATTCCGATCTGATGCTCGGTTCCGCCGCGGTTGCCGAATTCGACGAACTCAAAGTAACGAAAATCGTCATCACGCTCGGCGAAAAGTACGAAGAATACGACAAATACGGCAACGTTTCCGATACGATCCGCCTCGGAGAAATCGTGTGCCTTGGCAAGGAGGCGTAAAGATGAAAAAGAAGATGGCTTTTGCGGCGTTATTCACGTCCTGTCTGATAAGCTTTTCGGCTGGCGGCGCGCAGCCGCTTCCCGCCGAAAAAACGTACGAACCCGATTACAGAGGCGCTTTCGGCGCATATCCCGACGAAGTGTCCGATGCAGCAATCACAATCGACGGAGAAATTTCCGAAGAGGAGTACGCGGGCAAAAAATGGTATTCCTGCGGCTACGCGGAAGATACCGAAAATCTCTACGCGCATCACGAAATCACCGCGTTTCCCTCCGCAACGGGCGTGTACATCGCGGGCAGATCGTACGATAACAACATTAAAAACAGCGATTCGTTCGGCTCTTTCGCGCCCGATTACAACACCGGCTGGGAACTGTATTTCTTCTGCCTGAACAAGGGCGCCGATCAGAACGAGGCGCAACCCACCGTCATCCGCGAACAGCTGATGATCGACGTGAACGGCAACGTGGTGTTCGCCACCGGGCTCCGCGGCGAAAGCGCCGTGAAAGTGGACGGCGTAATCAACAGCGGCGAAACTACGGGCGCTTCGTTCGAAGTGTTTATCCCGTATACCGAGCTGAACGTAGACGTATCGGGCGGAATTCCCGATTATGTGAATATTCTTCCCGAATACCGCGGCTTCCTTCCCGGTTCCGCCACCGTAACGGTCATGCGCCTGTTGCAATTCCCGTGGATTTATACGCCGGCGTATTACAGATTCGGCGTCGACGGTTACGAATCGGCGGACGCGGATAACGCGATCGTCGGCGATCAGAAGAGCGGTTTTGCAAAGTCCGCCAACTGGGATGTTTCCCGCGAAAGCGAAAGAATCGTGGAAAGCAAGGGCGCGCAATGGCAATATATCTATTTTAAAAACATTTACGCTTCGAATTTCATCGCCACCGCCGAAGTATCGCTCAAAGGCGTTCTCGCCTCGTGCGACGATAATCCGAAAGCGGGGCTGATGATTATGGATACGGCGCAGAAAGTGTACGGCATGCTTATCACCGGGAAATATCTCGGCGCCGACGGCACGATGAACGGCATCCGCGTGGAATCGCTCGCGTCCGCCACGTGGTCGATTTCTCAGCTGCTCGACGAACGCCTTGCCGAACCCGTTTCGTCCGTGAAACTCACCGTCGTGAAACGGGGCGCGCAAATCAGCCTGTACGTGCGCGGCGCGCTTGTTTCCACGGCGAATTTAACCGATTTCACTTCCGATTGTTACGTAGGATTTTATTCCCAGTGCGCCGACGCGGTGTATTCCGCCTACCGCGCGGACGCCTTTTCCACGGAAGCCGAACTTAACGTACTTGCCGCAGAGTACGGAGTAAAAATATAATTTATAATCTTATGGAGGATGTATGAGAAAGACGAGAAAAACGAGTATCGCGGCTCTTATCTTAACGGCGATTCTGTCGCTGTTCGCCTTTGTCGCTTGCGGCAAAGAAGAAAAAGAGCTCACAGTCAGCAGCGAAAGCGTAACGGTAAAAGCGGGCGCTTCTATCACCGTTACGGCAACGCTGGAAGGGGCTTCTTCTTACGAATGGAGCTCCGATAAAACGGAAATAGCCACCGTAGACGGCGGCGTGATCACGGGCGTAACGCAGGGCAACTGCAACGTTACCGTAAAAGCCGAAGCGGACGGGCAGACGTACGAAAAAACCATTCCCGTTACGGTATCGGAAGGCGATCCCGTGGCGTATACCGTGGAATATTACGTGCAGCAGAACGATTTCACGTTTGCCGCCGATAAAACCGAAAGCGCCGAAGCGCCGTTCGGCTCGCAGGTGAAAATCACTCCCGCGGAAAAAACGGGCTACGTAATCGATTCCGAAAAGAGCGTTCTTGCGGGCAAAGCCGCCGAAGGGCTTGTTCTTAAAGTATACTACGCGTTCGAAACCAACCGTATCGCCGTAACCAGAGCGGACGGCACCACGTCGCAGTATTACGTTTATAAGCAGGCGGGCAAGGTTCTTGACGCGAACAACGCCGAAATTACCGATTTTTCCGTATTCGCGCTTACGCCGGATACGCAGACGGACTTCTATTTCTTCGATGCGAACGGCAAAGCTTTCCGTCGCTCGCTCACGAAACAGGACTTTTTATCGTTCGATAACCAGACGATGATTACGGAACGCGCCAGCAAAGACGCCGTGTTCAACACCGTAACCAACACGCAGAACGTCCGCGCGAGAAATTCCTCGTACACCGTAGACTTCACCGATCAGTGGAGCTCGGAAACCGCGGCATACATCTACCGTCTTGAAACGGTATCTCTTTCCGATATCTTCTACTATTCCGCGAAAATCAGAAACTTTGCGGACGGGCTGGATACCGATATCAGCGCCGGCTTTACCTTTGCGGATGTAAAAGACGGCACGAAGAACGCCCAGTTCTATATCGGCGGCAACGGCAGCAACCGTATTTTAACGCAGAACAATTCGTACGCGTGGGAAGCGGGGCAGAGCACCAGAGAGGTTACGTCGGATGCGTTTGCGGCAACCAACGGCGACGAAAATCTTCTCGAACTCTTCTATTCGAACGGCAACTTCGTATTTTATCTCAACGGCACGTATCTTGCCACCGTAAAAACTGCGGAAATTACGGGCAAGGGCAATCAGGCGGGCTTATTCGGTTCCGCCGACGAACTTCTCGTAGGGCTGGCGCAGTGGAGATTCAATCATTCGGCGCAGTTCAACGAAGTAACTCTTCTTACGGGCAACGAAGCGCAGGCGAAATTCGACGGCGTTTCGGCGGCGCTCCTTGCCGAACCCGAACTTCGCGCGGGCGATAAAGTCGTTCCCGTCATCGGCACGCCTTACGGCAACGTTACGGAAGGCATCGAATGGTCTGCGAACGATGCGGAAATCGCCGCGTTCGAAGACGGCAAACTCGTCCTGAAAAAATACGGCAATCTCGAAGTTTCGGCTTCGTTCTCCTATCTCGGCAGCACCTGCAACGTCAGCGCCGATTTCGTGGTATACGATACGCCCTGGAGCGATTCCCGCAATGCAAGACGTTACGCCGATAACAGAATCGAAACCACCGCAAGCGGCTGGTCGGGCGCATGGGCGTACCTCGGCAACGGCGGCACAGATTTCTACATGGAAACGTTCGTTTCTTCCGCCGATCTCACTACGTCGGTAGGGCTTACGGCAAAAGCTTCGGGCGGCGCAAGCGTTCAGTTCTACCTCACGTTCTGGAACATCGTTTTCAATGCGAATCACGCGTGGGAAGCGAATGCGTCCACCAAAACCGTGTTCAGTCTCGAAAGACCTATCGCCGATCTTCGTCTGTTGAAAACGGGCGGCGTAACCGTCGCGTTCGCGCATAAAGACGGCGTGTTCCGCATCTTCTACGAAGGTTTCGAAGTCTGCTCCGTTACCGATGAAGAAGCGTACGGCATGCAGGCAGGCGACGGCTTCAGCGTAGGTGTCGCCAGCTGGAACAACTCCGTGAAAGCGGTGTTCAATAATTACGGATATACGTTCGATTCCGCCGAAGTGCAGGCAAAAATCGATGCAAGCGTAAAAACTTCCGCGCTTGCGTATGCGAAGTACAATAAAAACAACGGAAGCATCGAAACTTCCATCGACGGCTGGCGCGGCGCGTATGCGCTTCTTGACGGCAGCGGCAACAACTTCTATGCGGAAACCACGATTACTTCTTCCGATGCGGGAACCAGCGCCGGCTTCACCGTTATGGGTAAGGACGACGCCAGCATTCAGATTTACGTAACTTACTGGAATATCGTCGTCAACGCAAATTATCAGTGGGCTACCGGCGCAAGCACTACCGTATATTCGATTGCCGAGGGCAGCTTCTTGTTCCTTACCGACGGTTTCCGTCTCGGCGTTTCGCATATCGACGGCGTGTTCCGTATCTATTACGAGGGCTTCGAAGTGTATTCGTTTGCGGATGACGAGGCGGAAACGTACGGCATGCAGGCGGGCGAAAACGGCTTCCGTGTAGGCGTTGCCAACTGGAACAGCGCGCAGGCGACGTTCACCGATTATTCGGTAACGTTCCGCGAAGACGAAATCCGCACAAACGTAAACGCTGCCGTAAAAGTATCTTCCTCGTTCCATGCGGAACTGAAAAACGGCGGTATCGAAACCTCCATCGGCGGCTGGCGCGGCGCGTACGCCGTACTGAAAGACAGCGGCGAAAACTTCTTCTTCGAAACGTCGTTCGACGCTTTAAGCGAAAACGAATCCGTCGGCTTCACGGTGGCAGGCAGCAACGGAGTAACCGTTCAGGTATACTTCACGTACAATTCGATCGTCGTAAACAGCGGCTATCAGTGGTCGGAGGGCGCAAGCAAAACCATCTACACGGGCGCGCCTTATTTCAATTTCGTATCCCCGCACACCAAGAAAATCGCTCTTGCGCATAACAACGGCGTGTTCCATCTGTATTACGAGGGCTTTGAAATCAGATCTTTCACCGATGCGGAGGCATACTCCATTCAGTCGGCGGGCGGGCTGAAAGTGGGCGTTGCAACGTGGAACAACGAAGCGAACAAAGTGCGCTTCACGAATTATGCCGTAACGTTCGACGCGGCGGAAATCGCCGAAAAAATGGGCGCGTACGTAGCAATGGATACGATTTATAAAGCTGTCCGCAATACGGACGGTTCCATCGAAACGGTCAGCCGTGGCGACTGGAGCGGCGCTTACGCGGTATTCGGCGAAAGCGGCAACGCCTTCTCTATCGAAACACGGGTAACTTATCCCGATACGGCGGTATCCGCGGGCTTCACCGTGGTGGGCGCCAACGGTTCCATTCAGTTCTATGTTTCTTACGGCACAGTGCAGTTAAACTGCAACTACCAGTGGAGCACCGAGACGAATAAAGAGATTTATAAGGGTACCGATATGCTTCTGCAAGAGGGCGGCACCGTTCTGAAACTGGAATACGCCGACGGATCGTTCAGCTTCCGGTGCAACGGAACGTTGCTTGCAACCGTAACCGCTGAGGGCGCGTTCGGCATTCAGCCTGCGGAAACGGGCTTCAAAGCGGGCGTGGCAAGCTGGAACAACACTTCCGCCATTCGTTTCTCCGATATCAGGTACACGGTTTCGTCCGCAAACAGTTAATGTAAAGCGTTTGCCTGCAATCCGCAAAAGCAGGTTGCAGGCAAAAAAAGCGCCGCGCACGGAAGCGCGGCGGAACGGCGGGGCGGATTTAATCGATATTCATCAGTTTTTGTTTTTTGCGGCTTCGGTATTCGCTCGGAGTCAGCCCGTAATATCGTTTGAACGCCGCCGTAAACGCAAGCGGCATCATGCCCACGCCTGCGGCAACGTCGGATACGGAACTGTCGGTCGTTTTCAGCAGAATCGCCGCGTTCGACATTCTCAGTCCGATCAGATACGCCGAGGGCGACATCCCCGTGTTTTTCTTGAACAGTTCGGAAAAATAAGACGTATTTATAAAGAGATGTTCGCAAACTTCCGCAACGGTCAGTCCGTACTTATAATTTTCGTTCATGAACGCGATGGCGTTCGTAATAAAGGGCGGATAAGTAGCGTGTTTGCTTTTCAGCTCGGAATTTTGTATAACGTAATCGAAAATGAAGTACATTTCGGATAAAATTTTGTACGAGCAATCGCGTTTATCCGAATAGAGGTTCTGAAACACGCTGATAAACGCTTTTTTCAGAACGGAATCTTTAAATACGCAAACGGGATTTTCTTTATTTAATCCGCAATTTGAAAGGATTTCGTCGGAGGCTTTTCCCACAAAAGAAATCCAGTAGTATTCATAGGGAAATTTCTTGTCGGCGCTGTATTTGCACATCGTGTTTGCGGGCAGGTAAAACAAGGTGTTCCGCGTAAGTTTCCATTCGCGGTTGCCTATCTGCAAAACGCCTTCGCCGTCGATGATGAATTGCAGCACGTGATAATTGTTCGCGTGCGGACCGAACGAATGCTGCGCTTTCTTCTGGTATCCGGAATTGATTACGAAGATGTCGGAATCGTTGTAAAAATTATTGAAAACGGTAATATTTCCAACGTTTCCCGCCGCCTTTTTCTCTTCCGTATTGTCGATGGTTTCTTTTTTGTAACCGTTTTTATAAACGGGCGACGATTTTTCTTCGTTCATGGCTCTTCATTCCTCCCCGGCAGCTTTTCCCGCCTGCGGCGTTCTCACTTGGTATTATAAACTTTATGTTGATTTTTGTCAAGAAAAACGCGGCGCCGCGCACGGTTATGCCTAATCTTTTCAAACGTGTGAATCAGGTATTGTATTATGATTTCTTATAACGCAGACAACAAAATATTCAGATTGACGTGCGCTTCGGCGGGCTATGCTTTCCGCGTGGACGAGTACGGCTTTCTGCGGCATCTGTATTTCGGCGAAAAGCTGGACGAGCGCGAAACGCTGTCGTTCGCTTTCCGCGATGAGGACAGGGGCTTTTCCGGCAATTTCGGCGACGCGAAAAACCGCACCGCCAGCCTCGATACCGTCCTGAACGAATGTCCCGTTGCGGAGCTCGGCGATAATCGCATGCCGATGCTGCTGATTAAAACGGCGGAAGGCTGCACCCGTACGGATTTCAGGTATCGTTCGCACGAAATTTCCGCCAAAAAAATCGCACCTTGCGGCTTGCCTCATCTCCGCGGCGGAAGCACGTTGAAAGTTACCCTTTACGATGCGGAACATTCGCTCGCGCTGAATTTGTATTACACCGCGTACGACGACGAAAACGCCGTCGTCAGGCGCGCGGAGCTGATCAACGAGGGGGATGTGCCCGTCGTAATCAGACGCTTGTATTCGTTCAGTCTGGATATGCCGGAAAGCGACTTCGAAAGTCTGCGCCTGTACGGCAGACCGTGTGCCGAACGCACGCCCGTATGGGCGGCATGCCCGCCGGGCGTAACGCAGATTTCTTCGGGGCTCAGGGGCACGTCCTCGCATTATCTCAATCCGTTTTTCGCGCTCAGAAGAAAGGAAACCACGGAAACGAACGGCGAAGCATACGGCTTCGCGCTGGTGTACAGCGGAGAGTTTTCTTTTTCGGCGGAAGTATCCCACTACGGCATGCTCAGGGTGCAGGGCGGCATCAACGAAACGGGTTTCGAATGGGTGCTGGACGGCGGCGAAACGTTTATTTCGCCGGAAGCGGTGCTTGTTTATTCGGCTTCGGGTACGGGCGGCATGTCGCGTACGTTCCATTCGCTGTACCAAAAATACCTGCTGCGCGAAAAATTCGCGTACGCGCGGCGCCCCGTCGTGGTAAACAACTGGGAAGCCACGTATTTCGATTTCGATTCCGAAAAGCTTTTTTCGCTCATCGATAAAACGGCGGAGCTCGGCGCCGATACGTTCGTGCTGGACGACGGCTGGTTCGAAAACCGCAACGACGATTGCGGCGGACTCGGCGACTGGGAAACGGACGCAAAAAAACTTCCGGGCGGCTTGAAAGCGGTGGCGGAACGTTGCCGGGCAAGAAACATCGGCTTCGGCTTGTGGTTCGAACCGGAAATGGTCAACGAAAACACCCGCCTTTACGCCGAGCATCCCGAATGGTGCCTGAAATATCCCGCGGGCGGCGTGGTGCGCGGCAGAAGTCAGCTTCTGCTCGATTTCTGCAACCCGAACGTGGTGGATTACATTTACGAAAAAATGAGCCGCATCATCGAAGAAAACGGCGTAACTTTCGTCAAATGGGATATGAACAGATACCTTGCGGACAGATATTCGGCGTATCTTCCCGCATGGCGCCGCGGCGAAACGGCGCATCGGTACATCCTCGGCGTGTATCGTCTCGCGCAGCGGCTGATCGATCGCTTCCCCGATCTGCTCATGGAAGGCTGCAGCGGCGGAGGCGGCAGATTCGATGCGGGCATGCTGTATTACTTCCCGCAAATCTGGACGAGCGACAACACCGACGCTTACGGTCGCACGGCAATTCAGCACGGCACGTCGTTCGCCTATCCGTACGCCTGCATTTCCGCGCATTTTTCGGTGTGCCCGAATCACCTTACGCACCGTAGCGTTTCCGCGGAATCCCGCTACGTCGTGGCTTCTGTGGGCGTGTTCGGTTACGAATTCGACGTATGCGCTCTTACGACGGAACAGAGCGCCGAAATCAAAAAACAGATACGCCGTTACCGTAAAGACGAAGAATTCGTTCTCCGCGGCGAGCTGTATCGCCTGAACGGCGGCAAAGAACGCGAACTCTGGGCAATCGCGCAGGTGTTGCCGGGCAAAAAGAAAGCACGGGTCAGCGGACTTTTCGGCACCGTTGAAGCGAACGAACTTCAGAAGCGCCTGAAAATCGACGGGCTGAACGACGAAACGTTTTATAAAATCGAAGAAACCGGGGCGGTGGCAAGCGGCAAAGCGCTCAGAACCATCGGGCTTCTTCTCGACATCCCGAAAGAAGATTTTTCGGCGATAGAATATCATTTAACGGCGGTTTAAGCCGTAAAGGAGAGAAAATCATGAGAAAATTCACCAAATTGTTTGCCGTTCTTCTGGCTTCGGCGGCGCTTACGTGCACCTTTGCGCAATCCTGCGCGAAAACCCCGCAGGATCCTTCGCAAAACGAACAGCCGCAGCAAACGCTTTCCGTCGCCGACGCGCAGGTACGCATAGGCGAGCCCGCCGTTGCGCTGCAAATCTCGTTCGGAATCCCCGAAAAGGCGGAAACCATCGCCTATTCGTACGACGAAACGAAAATTTCCATTTCCGAAAACAAAGTTACGGGGCTTGCCGAAGGCGAAACCACGGTAACGGCAACCGCGAAAACCTGCGGCACCACGTTTAAAGTTACCGTTCTTCCCATGCAGTACGATGGCGATCTGCTCACGCACGAAAATGCCGTGGCGTGGGTGGGGTACCCCGCAACGGAACTCGAATATACGCTGGCGGCGCCCGTTCAGAACGAAACGATTACGTATACGTACGATTCTTCGAAACTTTCCATCGAAAACGGCGCCGTTACCGCGCTGCAGGAAGGCACGTTCGAAGTTACGGCAACGGTGAAAAATTTTTCGGCGAACTTCACCGTAACCTGCAAAACGGTGGATAAAAGCGGCTGGAGATACGCCGTCGGCGAAGGCTGGCAAACCAAAGCGGATTCGCTCAGAGAGCAGTGGGAATTGTTCGGCAACGATCATTCCACAACGCTTTTCATCGGCGATTCATTCTTCGATTGCCCCACATACTGGGCGGATTTCTATTCAAAATATTACGGCTCGTACGATGCCCGCTGCTTCGGTATCGGCGGCACCACTTCGTGCACGTGGGAAGTCCTTGCCGATACGCTTTTAAAAGACGTATATGCGAAGAACGTGGTGGTTAATCTCGGCAACAATAATATTTATAACGACAAAACCGACGCCGACACCGCGATAGAAGATCTGGAACGTTTCTACACCCTTCTGCACGGAAGAATGCCGGATGCGAAAGTGTACGTTTTTTCCGTAACAAAACGCAATATTCCCGATACGGCAATGTACGACGATAACGTTCGAATCGTAAACGCCGCGATAGAGAAGTGGTGCGCAAATAAAAAGTGGACGACCTATCTCGATTTGCAGGATAAACTCACCACGGATAAACTTTCCGACAGAGTGCATCCCAAGGCGGAATATTATTCTTACTTTACCGACGCGCTTGCCGCCGCGGGCATTTCCATCGAAAAAAAATAATCCGTTAAAGGCGGAGGCACGCGAAAATCGTATGAAAAGAGAAAATCTGCATATCAGAGATCCGTTTATCTTCACGGAAAACGGAAAATATTATCTTCTCGGCACCACGGGCGACGATTCGTGGGGCAAAGGCAGCGATTTAACGCTGTACGAATCGGCGGATCTTGAAAATTTCAACCGCGTCTGCGCGCTTGTAACCGACGGTTCGCTTGCAGGCTACACAAATATCTGGGCGCCGGAACTGCACGCCTTCAACGGGAAATACCATCTGATTGTTTCCGCGTTCAGGGAAGATCTCGGTCGGGGCAGTCTGATTTTAACGTCCGATTCGCTCTTTTCTCCGTTCGGAATGCTTACGGGCAGATACGTTACGCCCGAAAACTGGGGCTGTCTCGATGCCACGCTGTTTGTGTATCGCGAAGAACCTTACCTGTGTTTTTCCAACGAGTGGCTCACGCCGGTGAGCGGCAACGGCGACGGCAGCCTGTTTATCGCAAAGCTTTCGCCCGATTTAAAACGCCTTGTCGAAGCCCCGGTAAAAATCGTGAGCGGCAGAAATTGTCCGCTTTCCGTGGAAATCGGCGACGAACGGAAAGGGTATGTGGCGGAAGGTCCGTTTTTGTATTGCGAAAACGATAAAATCGTACTGCTCTGGTCCACGTTTACGAAAAGCGGCTATTCCGTGCTGAAAAGCGTCAGCGAATCGGGAATTTACGGCAAATATGTTTTAAAAGAAACGGTATTCGATAAAGACGGCGGACATTGTATGCGCTTTACCGATTTAAAAGGAGAAAATCACATCGTCCTGCATCAGCCGAACCGCTCGCCGGACGAACGCCTGAAAATTTTCTGAAAAACAAATATAGCTTTAAAAGAGCCTGCAATCGCCCGATTGCAGGCTCTTCAAATGGGTTTCGGCGGAAATACATCCCGGAATATGCAAACGAAGCATAGGCAATTTAAAACTCGATTTTAAACGTTGTGCCGGCGGCGGGGGAAGATTCCGCCGTCAGGCGCGCGCCGTGCAAATCCGCAATGTTTTTCGCTATCGCAAGCCCCAAGCCCACGCCGTCGCCGGAAGATCGCGATTTATCCGCGCGGTAAAAGCGTTCGAAAACATGCGGCAAATCTTCGGGCGCTATCACGGAACGTTCGTTTTTCACTTCGCACACCGCGTTTTTCGCGCCGCCCTGCGTATACAGGCGCACCGAAACGGAGCCGCCCGCGGGCTCGTATTTTATCGCGTTTTCAATCAGCACGCCGAAAAGCCGCCGCAACATTTTTTCGTCGCCGTTCACCACGGCGCCGCTTTCGATTTCCTGTCGCAATGTTATGCCTTTTTCATATGCCGCCGCGTCGAACTGCAGGCAGATTCCGTCAAGAAGGTACGAAATATCCGTCGGCTTTTTGTCCGCTTTCGTCAGCGCTTCTCCGTGCGCAAGGGCAAGCATATCGCGGATAATATCCGTCATTACGCCTATTTCCTCCTGCGAAGATAAAAGCCATTCGCGCTTTTTTTCGTCGCCCGGCGCAGTCGTTTCGGAAAGCAGAATTTTATTGTTCGCGGCAATCACCGCCAGAGGGGTTTTCAGTTCGTGCGAAGCGTCCGCGATAAAACGTTTTTGTTCTTTGTCCGCTTTTTCCACGGGTTTCACCGCCTGCGCCGAAACGTACAAGGCAAGCAGAAACGTCAGCGCGATGAAAGATACGTCAAACGCCGCCGCCAGCGTAATTACGCGCGTACGCGCGCTTTTCAGGTACGCGTAATCGGCAAATCCAGCGTATATGCCGTCGGCGCCGGCTTTCACGCCGTACACAAGCTTGTATGCCTTTAATACACCCTGCTTTTTCCCGCCGCCGTTTTCCGGCGCGGCAGGGGAAGCGGGTTTGTTTTCCGCGCCTTGCTCAGATTGCTCTGGGGCTTGCGGCGGCTGCGGTTTTTCCGAAAATTCCGGCGTAATGCCCGCGGCGTTTATCGCGGCGGCAACGGCGTTTTCAAGCACGTCGCCCGAAAGACAGAAATCTTCGGAAAGGGTGGTAATCAAAGCTTCGCCGCTTTCCGAAACGGTATATTTCACCACGCATATTGCGGCGGAAGAGAAATTCTGCGGCGGTTCGGCGCCGATTTCCGTTTTTCCGCCGCCCGTTTCGCCGCCGTTGTCTTTGCGCTCGGCGGAAGAAATCGCGGTATCGAGGGCGGAATACAGTCCGCGTTCGTATCTTCCGATAAAGTAGGCGGAAACCCCGCACGAAAACAAGACGGAAAACACGCCGATGAAAACCGTTACGAAGGTTGCGATTTTTCTGCGCAGTTTTTTAATCATTGCCGTTGCCTCCTTCAGCGGAATCGAATTCGCATTTATAACCCGTTTTCTGATAGTTTTTCAGGCACACGCGAGAACCTAAAAAGCGCAGCTTTTTGCGCAGAAACGAAAGGTACGCTTCCAGCGAATTATCGCCCGCGTCCGAATCCCAGCCCCACACTTTATCAATCAGGGCGTCTTTCAGAACCAGCGTTCCTTTCGCCGCAAACAGCATTTTCAGAATTTCTTTTTCTTTATAGTTCAGCTTCACGCTTTCGCCGTCTTTCGTCAGTTCGCCCGAAAGACAGTCGAGTGTGAGGTCGCCGAAAGAAAGTCGGTTCTGCAGCGCGGCGCCGCTGCGGCGCGTCAGGGCAAAAATCCGCGCAATCAGTTCGTCGCTGTCGAACGGCTTCGGCAGATAATCGTCGGCGCCCGCTTTCAGACCTTTGATTTTATCGGGCACCGAACCCAGCGCGGTAAGCATAATCACGGGCGTATCCACGCCGTCTTTGCGCAGCGCTTCAAGCACTTCGAAGCCGTTCATTTGCGGCAGCATCACGTCTAAAATAATTACGTCGTAACTAGCTGAAAGGGCTTTTTCGTAGCCGCTTTTTCCGTCGTACGCCGTTTCAAGCTCCACGCCGTTTTCTTTAAACAAATACTGCATTGCCGCGGCAAGCTTTTTTTCGTCTTCGATCATCAATGCTTTCATGACGTTTTTTTACCTCTTTTTTGCCCGATTTTTGCCTTTTTTATGTTGATTTTGCGTTGTTTTTTGTGTGATTTCGGCTGTTTTTTGCCCTGTATTCGCCTATATTATAGCATATTTTTCTTAAAAAAGCCTTAAAAATCAGCGATTTTTTTGTGTTTTCGCACGTTTTTTTAAGAATTTTTTAAGCTTTGTAAGTTATAATCGGGGTACAAAATTCAAAAAAAGGAGACGACTTCGATGAAAAATTCAGGCAAAAAAAGATGGACGGCTGCGGCGCTCGCGTTTTTGTTTTTAAGCGGGTTTGCTTTCGCGGGGTGCGATAACTCCGCTTCTTCGGGCGGCACGAACAACGGCGGCGCGAACAACGGGCAACCGACTCCGCCGGACGGTTCGTTCGTAAATCCCGGCGATCGACTGGACGGTGGCGGCGAAGGCACGCTGCCCGATACGGTGGACGAATCGGAAACGGAAAGCGCGGTGATTGCCGCGGGCAAGGTGGATTTATCGGCGCTGAAAGCGGATACCGACGAGACGGGCGCGACGGCGCTGGAGGCGGACGGCGTGATTTCCGCGGCGGGCACGTATCTTTTAAGCGGCGATTATGCGGACGGCGTTTCGTTTTCCGGCTTGAAAAAGGGCGCGGAAGTGCATCTGATTTTAAGTGGCGCGAATATTTCCTCTGCGGCGGGCGCGGCGATTGCAAAAAGCGATAAAAAACTTTCGCTTACCGTTACGGCGAAAGACGGCACGACGAACGCGATTACGACGACCTGCGACGGCGCCAACGCGGTACACGTGAAAGGCGATTTGTACGTGAACGGCGGCGGCACGCTGGAAATTACGACAAGCGGAGCGGACGGCAGCGCGGTGAAAGCTTCCGGCAAGTGCTTTATCGTGAACGCCGCACTGAATTTATCGTGCACGAAACACGGCGTTTCCGCGGAAACGGTGGCGGCGGACGGCGCGACGATCAACGTGAAAACGGCGGCGAAAGACGGCTTGCACGCGGAGTGCGACTACGATAATTCCGACGGCGATACTTCGGGCGCTTATACGACGGAAAGCGGCTTTGTGGCGCTGAAAGACGTAACCTACACGTGCAATACGGACGGCGACGGGATTCAGGCGGATACGTTTGCGTATATTTCGGGCGGCACGTACGATATACGCACGAACGGGCTGTTTTTAGGCTTTTCTTCCGCGAACATGGCGGAATACGGCGTGGAAGCGGACGATTATCGTTATATTAAAAGCGGCAGTACCTATAAAAAGGTAGCGAGCGATTATAACGGCAATATTTCCTCGCGGTATGCCCTGGCGCAAAGCTGCAAGGGCATCAAAGCAGGCGAAATAGAATACGATACGGACGGCGACGACGAGGACGATTACAAGGTAACGGACGGCGCCTACGCGATTGTGATTGAAAGCGGCGACGTTACGATAAATTCCACGGACGACGCGGTTCACTGCAACGGCGGCGATACGTTCATCCGCGGCGGCAACCTTACGATAGATACGTATGACGACGGCATCACTTCCGATTACCTGACCTGCGTGAAAGGCGGCGACATCACCGTAAATTCTTCGTACGAAGGGCTGGAAGGCGCGTATGTGGAAATTTCGGGCGGAACGATTTCCGTGGTTTCTTCCGACGACGGCATCAACGCCGCGAGCGACGATGCTTCGGTGAAAGAATATATTCTGATTTCCGGGGGCGATATAGCGGTGAACGCCGAGGGCGACGGGCTGGATTCCAACGGCAGCATACTGATGACGGGCGGAACGGTGATCGTGCACGGACCTACGGGCGGCGGCGACGGCGCGCTCGATTCGGAAACGGGCATCATCGTGCAGGGTGGCACGCTGTATGCGGCGGGTTCGCTGGGAATGGTGGAAACGCCTTCTTCTAATTCTTCGCAGTATGTGCTTTCGTATGCGCAAAGCAGCGCGATTGCCGCGGGCACTACGATAACGATTACCGATGCGGACGGAAACGCGCTGTTTGAAACGACGACGGAAAAGAGCTGTCAATCGGTGATTATCTCGCTGGCGGCGTTTGTTTCGGGCGGCAGCTATACGATTACGCTCGGCGACGGCACGACGGCGACGTTTACGGTTTCTTCCGTGATTACGTCCGTCGGAGCAACCGCTTCCGGCGGTATGGGCGGGCAGCCCGGCGCGGGCGGAAACCAACCGGGAGGCAACCGTCCCGGCGGATTCGGCGGGTTTGGCGGTAACTGAACGCGTCTTTGCGAAATACGGCGGGGTGTTCGCGCACTCCGCCGATTTTATATAAAGAAAAACCGAAGGGAAAAAACGGGCAGGGAGCCGAAGGCGGAAGATTGTTTTTTCAGGCGGTAAAAAGTATTTGACAGGCGCATTGTTTTCCTCTATAATTGATACATCGCAAACGCGCCGCACGGACGGCGCGGGGACATATTGCGAAATGAAACTACGAAAAGGCGGGGAGACCCATGAAAAAAGTATATGCCGCGGGGGAAGTGCTGATTGATTTTATTGCGGGGCGGAAAGGCGAAGCGGAAAACGCAGGCGTTTTTTACCGCAACGCGGGCGGCGCGCCCGCAAACGTGGCGGTGTGCGTAAGCAAGCTGGGCGGGAACAGCGCCGTGATTACAAAACTCGGCAACGATATGTTCGGAAAATTTCTGAAAGAAACGCTTGAAAAAGCGGGCGTCGATACGAAATACGTACGGTTTACGGACGAGGCGAATACCGCTCTTGCGTTTGTATCGCTGGACGAAAACGGCGAAAGATCGTTTTCCTTTTACAGAAAACCCTCGGCGGACATGCTTTTAAGCGCCGCCGACGTTGCGGACGTTTCGTTCGATACAACGGACGTTCTGCATTTCGGCAGCGTGGACCTGATTGACGCGCCCGTGAGAAAAGCGCACGACGCGCTGATAGAAAAAGCGAGAAAAAGCGGCGCAACGGTGAGTTTCGACCCGAATCTGAGATATTCGCTCTGGAAAAGCAAAGACGAACTTCTTGAAACGGTAAGGCGGTATATTCCGCTTGCGGACGTGATAAAAGTCAGCGAAGAGGAGCTTGCCGATATTACGGGCGAAGCGGATATGAAAAAAGCGGCGGTTTCTCTCCTCGGCGGAAACGTGAAACTGGCGATCGTTACGATGGGCGCCGCGGGCGCGACGGCGTATACGAAAGAAGCGGAAGTATACGTTCCTTCCGAAAAGGCGGAACGGGTAGAGGATACCACGGGCGCGGGCGATTCGTTTGTGGGGGCTACGCTGTATCAGCTGGTGGAAAACGGCTTCGATATTTCCGCCGCCGCGCTGAAAAGAATTTTGACTTACGCCAACAAAACGGCGGGGTACGTGGTGGGCAGAGCGGGCGCTATCCCCGCGATGCCGGACGGAAAAGAAATCTTCGGAAAATAAGATTTGCAAGCGGGGACGATTATGACGAACGAACATAAAAAAGACGATGAAACCTGCCCTGCGGCGGAGGAAAAAACGGAATGCGTTACCGCATTTTCGGTGGAGCGCGCCGACGAATACGTGAAGCGGTTTGCGCCTTCCGTGGCGAAAAAATACCGCCATACTTTTCATGCGATGCCGCCCGCGGGCTGGATGAACGACCCGAACGGTTTTTGTTACGCGCTGGGAAAATACCACCTGTTTTTTCAGTTTCATCCGTATTCTTCGGTGTGGGGACCCATGCACTGGGGACATTTTACGACGAAAGATTTTATTCGCTGGCACTGGGAAGGGGTTGCGCTTGCGCCCGATAAGGAATACGATAAAGACGGCTGTTATTCCGGTTCCGCGGTGGAAAAAGACGGAAAAATGTATCTGTTTTATACCGCGGTGAACGGCGATATTCAAACGCAGGCGCTTGCGGTTTCTTCCGACGGCGTGCATTTTAAAAAACAGGGCGTTATTCTTTCGGGAGAAAAACTGCCCGCCGATTGTTCGCGGCACGATTTCCGCGACCCGTACGTTTTTTTAAGAGACGGCGTATATTATATGCTTTGCGGTTCGCAGGCGAAAGACAAAGACGGGCAGATATTGCTGTTCCGTTCAAAAGACTGCCTTGCGTGGGAATTTGCGGGGAAACCGATCAAAGACGGAAAGCCGACGAGGGGGATTTACGAATGCCCCTGCGCGTTTACGGCTGACGGAAAAGACGTGATTATGGCGAGCCCGCAAGGATATTTAAGAGAGGACTGGAGATACGAAAACACCGTTTCGGCGGTATATTTTACGGGAAAAATCGATTTTGAAAAGGGCACGTTTGCGCGGGAATACGAGGACGAGACGGACGGCGGTTTCAATTTTTACGCGCCGCAGGTTGCCGCGATTCCGGACGGCAGAACGGTGATGACGGCGTGGATGCTGCCCGGCTGCATCGAATCGCCCGCGGCGGACGACGGCTGGAAATGCGCGATGATTCTGCCCCGCGAACTCGGTTTGCAAAACGGCAGATTGGTGCAGTCGCCCGTGAGAGAGATAGAAGCGTACAGAAAAAACGCCGTGCGTTACGAAAACGTAACCATCGGCGAAAGAACGGTTTTAAACGGCGTCGGCGGCGTGAAAACGGAGCTGATTTTCGAGTTGGAGCCGGGCGACGCGGAAAGGGCGGGCGTAAGGCTGTTTGAAAGCGAAAACAATTACGCCGCGGTGTATTATTCGAAAAAAGACGGCAAAATCGTGTTCGACCGTTCCGCTACGGGGCTGAACCTTTATTGCGACCCGAACGAAAAGGACGCCGCGTACCGCTCGGTGAAAACGGAAGAAAAAAACGGGGCGATTACGATGCGTGTTTTTCTGGACGTTTCGTGCTGCGAAGTTTTTGTAAACGGCGGCGAAAGAGTGATGACCGCCGTCGTTTATACGAAGGAAAACGGCGAGGGGATTTCTTTCTTTGCGGAGGGCGGAAACGCGAAACTCCGTTCGCTGGAACTTTACGATATCTGCGTGGAATGATATACGTGTGGGGGCGCGGGGAATGCGGGCGAAAAACGTCTGTTCGGCAAGATATATTAAAAAATGGCGCGCCGGAATAAACGGCGCGCTTTCGTATGTCTTTAGAAGCGAGTTTTAAATTGCGGGCGGCGGTTAGTTAAGTTCGAATACTTTTTTCAGCTGCGGCTGCGCGCCCGTTTCGGGATCCGTTTCCATGATAAGAACGTCTTTCATATATTCGTTCCAACGCGAGACGGTTTCGCTTTCGCGTTGAATTTTTGCGGCGTATTCTATGCCTTTTTCACATTCGTAATAGCCGAAAAGCGTATCTCCCGAACGCCATATCGTATAATTTTTTATGCCGGCGGATTTTAAAACCGCTTTCATTTCTTCCCATATTTCTGCGTGGCGTTTTTCGTATTCCGATTCTTTGCCTTTCACGACTTTTGCCGTCCATACGTATTTTTCCATAGTGTTTTCTCCTTACGTTGCTATTTTACCACATCGAGGCGGGCGTTGTCAATGGATAATCCGACGAAAAAACGGGAGGATTCAACAAAATCGGAGACGGAAAGGCGCGCGGCGAAAGCGTTGACAAATTTTCGCCGCGGTGATATAATGCTTGTTGCAAAAGATTAAAAGGGGGATTTTATGGCGAATTTTGTGGATATTACAAGCGAAAATATCGATTCCGAACAATTATGTTGCATTATCCGCACGAAAAAGCCTCATGAAGGCGTGGAAAGAAAGCGCGCGTGGTTGCGCGGGCGATTGAACGAGGGGCATGTATTCAGAAAGGCGGATATAAACGGCTGCGTATTTATAGAATATGCGCCTGTGGAAAGCGCGTGGGTGCCCGTAGAGGGAAAGAATTATCTGTACATTTACTGCCTTTGGGTGCTGGGCGAACCGCGCGGACACGGGTACGGGCGGGCGCTGATGCAATCGTGTATCGACGACGCGAAAAAGCGCGGTATGGCGGGCGTTTGCATGCTCGGCGCAAAAAAACAGAAAGCATGGCTTTCCGATCAGTCGTTTGCGAAAAAATTCGGATTTGTATGTGTGGACGAAACGGATTACGGCTACGAATTGCTTGCGTTGAGGCTGGACGGCGCTGCGGAGTCGCCGCGTTTTACGGAACGCGCGCGGGCGGGCGTATCGGGCGGCAGCGGAGCGGAAATATATTACGACGCGCAGTGTCCGTATATTCCCGACAGGGTAAAGAAGCTGAAAGAATATTGCCTGTCGCAAGGGATTGACGCCCGTTTTGTTGAAGTCGACAGCTTACGGGCGGCGAAGGAATTGCCGTGCGTTTTCAATAATTGGGCGGTATTTCTGAACGGAAAATTCGTTACGGTGAATCAGACCGACGGCGCGGCGCTTGAAAAAATACTTCGCCGCGGTGTAGATTGAAAAACAAAGCTCGGAGAACTTACTCCGGAATGGTGGATCTGACGGGCGATGCGAAGGCGTTGACGAATTTGTGCCGCGGCGGGAAGTAAGAAGAAAAAGAAAAACGTCGGATTCGTCGTCCGGCGTTTTATCTGTATTTTAATTAGTTTCATACTATAGCGAAACCGATTATTCGGGCAGGAGCATATCGTTTTGTTTAATCCAGCCTTTTTTGCGGAACCATTCCGAAAACAGCAGGTTTAACGCGGCGGGCAGAACAATCGTCAGCAAAACGATTCCGATACAGCCGAGGGCGCCCGAAGTGTACTTGAACGAATCGAACACGCCTACCAGTCCGCTGGTGCCCATACCGCCGCCGCTGGCGCCGCATTTTACTTTGAAAACGCAGGTGGAAAGAGGACCGAGAATCGCCGAGGAAAGAATCATCGGCAGCATGATTACGGGCTTCTTCATGATGTTGGGGATTTGCAGCATGCTGGTGCCCAAGCCCTGCGCGATAAGTCCGCTCCATTTGTTTTCGCGGAAGGAAGCCACGGCAAAGCCCACCATGTGGCACGCGCAGCCCACCGTTGCCGCGCCGCCCGCAAGCAGCATTGCGTTGTACTGCGCTTCGGTAACGCCCGCCGCGCCGCTTGCATAGCCCGTTAAAATGGGGCTGGCAACCGAAATCCAGATGGCGGCGGACGACGTGGGCATCGTGAGCACGACGCCCATGACGACGGCGATGACGACGCCCATGACGAACGGCGTGGCGTCCGTAGCGAACGCGATGAAATCGCCGAGCCAGCCGATAAGTTTAATGAAAGGATACGCCGCGAAAATTCCCGCAAACGATAAAAACAGCGCGCCGAGGGGGATTAAAATAATGTCGAGCTTCGTTTTGCCCGCGTACAGCGATACGATTTCGATGACGAGCATCGTGGCGACGTATGCGCCGATGGGGTTGCCGGGCGCGCCGAGCGTGATTGCCGAAAACGGCGCCGCGGCGGACGGGAAAAACTTTTCCGCAAACGCGCCTACCATGCCGGCGACGGCGGCGGAGAAGATTAAAAGTTTCGGCTTTTTCAGCGCGTGCGCGATGCCTACGCCGATGCCGGCGCCCATCATGGTTTTTGCGATGTTCGAAATGCCCGTCAACGTTCTTCCGAAATAATTATCGGGGAACCAGCCTGCAATCATGGCGAGAATGGTGCCCGCGATGAGCGTTACGAACAAGCCTTGCGCCATGCCCGAAAACGCCGTGATGAAATAGCGCTTCGGCAAAGCTTTGAAATAGGCTTTGATTTTTTCTTTCGTCGTCGGTTTCTGCGCCGCGTCGGGTGTTCCGTCGGGCGTTTCCTGCCGTGTTTCGGGGGCGAGCTTTTCGGGTTCTGCCATTTTCGTATACCTTCCGTAAAAAATTTCGGTAATATAGTAGCACTTTTTTTGGAAATAAGCAAGCGAAACGGGGCGGACGGAAGAAAAAACAGCAGAAAACGGAGAGAAAAAAAACGCGCGGAAAACGGAGAAAAGCGCCTGCCGACCGCTTGACGAAACGCTTGCGGATATGGTACAATATACATATATTTTTACGCGTTACGAAGGAGAACGGGACTATGAGCAAGGCAGACGAGATATTTATTGCGAATATGACGGATATTATGGAAAACGGCGTGTGGGATACGAACCTGAACGTGCGCCCGCACTGGGAGGACGGTACGCCCGCGCACACCGTGAAGAAATTCGGCGTGGTGAACCGTTATAACCTGCAGGAAGAATTTCCGATTCTGACGATTCGCCGCACGGCGTTTAAATCGTGCGTGGACGAGCTCTTATGGATCTGGCAGAAAAAAAGCAACAACGTGCACGATCTTCATTCGCATATCTGGGACAGCTGGGCGGACGAAAACGGTTCGATTGGCAAGGCGTACGGGTATCAGCTGGCGAAAAAGTCCGTTTACAAAGAGGGCGAATTCGATCAGGTGGACAGGGTGCTGTTCGATTTGAAAAACAATCCCGCTTCGCGGCGCATCATGACGAATATTTATAACTTCGAAGATCTGCACGAGATGAATCTGTATCCGTGCGCGTATTCGATGACTTTCAACGTTTCGGGCGATACGCTGAACGGGATTCTGAATCAGCGTTCGAACGATATGCTTACGGCGAATAACTGGAACGTAACGCAGTACGCGGTGCTGCTTATCATGCTGGCGCAGGTATCGGGGCTGAAAGCGGGCGAACTTGTGCACGTGATTGCCGACGCGCATATTTACGACAGACATATTCCGCTGGTGAAAGAAGTGCTGGAAAAACCGCAGCACGCCGCTCCGAAACTGATTGTAGACCCCGACGTGAAGAATTTTTACGATTTCACGGCGGACAGCTTCGCGCTGGAAAATTACGAGGCGGAAAAACTGGATAAAAAGATTCCCGTGGCGATTTGAAAAACGAAAGAAAAAAAGAGGAGCAAAAAAATGATTCGGGCGATATTGCACGCAGATAAAAACTGGGGCATCGGCAAGAAAAACACTCTGATGTTTTCGTTGCCGAAAGATATGAAATTTTTCCGCGAAACCACGTCGAGACACACGGTGGTGCTCGGCGAAAACACGCTGAAATCGTTTCCGGGCGGGAAACCGTTGAAAAACAGAAAGCATATCGTGTTGTCGCCGGACGCGGTGCGGGACGATTGCGAAATCGTCAGAAATCTGGACGAGGCGAAAGCGGCGATGAAACGCGCGGAAGAAAACGGCGAGGACGTGTACGTGATCGGCGGGGCTTCCGTATATAAACAGCTTCTGCCGTACTGCGACGAGGTGTACGTAACGAAAGCGGACGCGGACGGCGGGGCGGATACGTTCTTTCCGAACCTGGACGTCGTTGACGGCGAAAAGAATTTCACGTGCGTGAAACGGAGCGAGCCCGAAGAGGACAACGGGATTACGATTACGTTCTGCACGTACAAAAACAACGCTCCGTTGCCGCTGTAAGGCGCCCGGCGGAGTTTTTTGCCGCTTTGGCGGGGAAAAATAAAGAAAAAAGTAAAAAAATCTTTGCAATGCGGTGAAAAATCGTTGCCAAAGAGCCGAAAAAGGTATAAAATATTCTGCGTATATAATTTAAAGACTTGGAGAGAAATACAGTGATCAGAGAAGATTTAAGAAACGTTGCGATTATCGCGCACGTAGACCACGGCAAAACGACGCTTGTAAACCAGATGTTGCAGCAGGGCGGTATGTTCCGCGAAAATCAGCAGGTACAGGACCGAGTGATGGATTCCAACGCGCTGGAGCGCGAACGCGGAATCACGATTCTTGCGAAAAACACTTCCGCGCACTATAAGGGCGTGAAAATCAATATTGTGGATACGCCGGGACACGCGGATTTTTCGGGCGAAGTGGAGCGCGTTTTAAAGATGGTGAACGGCGCGCTGATTCTGGTGGATGCGGCGGAGGGACCTTTGCCGCAGACGCGTTTCGTAATGCAGAAGGCGCTGGAACTGGGGCTGAAACTGATTATCGTAATCAATAAAGTGGACCGCCCCGACGCGCGTATTTCCGAAGTGGTGGACGAAGTGCTGGAACTGATGATGGACCTTGACGCCACGGACGAACAGCTGGAAAGCCCGATTGTGTACTGCTGCGGCAGAACGGGAACCTCTTCTCTGACGCCCGACCATCAGGAGCCGAATTTAAATCCGCTGTTCGATACCATTTTATCGCACATTCCGCCGATGGATATGGATGTGGAAGGACCTACGCAGCTGCTTGTTTCGTGCATCGATTACAACGAATTCGTGGGGCGCATCGGCATCGGCAGAATCGAACGGGGCGTGGCGCGTACGAACGAGCCCGTTTCCGTGTGCAATTACAACGATAAAAAAGTGCGCACGAATCAGAAAATCGTAACTCTTTATCAGATCGAAGGGCTCGACCGCGTGCCCGTGGAATCGGCGAAAGCGGGCGACATAGTGGTATTTTCCGGAATCGACGGGCTGAATATCGGCGATACCGTTTGCCAGCCGAACGCCGTGGAACCCGTGCAGTTCGTGAAAATCGAGGACCCGACGGTGGAAATGACGTTCTCCGTGAACGACAGTCCGTTTGCCGGCAAAGAAGGGAAATTCGTAACCACCCGTCAGTTGCGCGAAAGATTGTATAAAGAACTGTTGCGCGACGTTTCGTTGCGCGTAAACGATACGGACAGCGCGGATTCGTTCCGCGTGTGCGGCAGAGGCGAAATGCATCTTTCCATTCTGATAGAAACGATGCGCCGCGAAGGGTACGAATTTCAGGTTTCCACGCCGCGCGTATTGTATAAGGAAATCGACGGCGTGCGCCACGAACCGATTGAACGACTGGTGGTGGACGTGCCCGAAGATATGACGGGACCCGTGTTTTCGGCGATGGGCAACAGAAAAGGTACGCTTCTGCATATGAACGCCATGGGCAGCCGTATGCGGCTGGAATTCGCCGTGCCTTCGCGCGGACTCTTCGGCTATAAGAGCGAATTTTTAACCGATACCAAAGGGCAGGGCATCATGAACTCCATTTTCTACGGATACGAGCCGTACAAGGGAGATATGCAGCGCCGGAATACCGGTTCGCTGGTGGCGTTTGAAACGGGCGAAGCGGTTACTTACGGGCTGTTCAACGCGCAGGGCAGAGGCACGCTGTTTATTACGCCGGGCACGCCCGTGTACGAAGGCATGGTGATCGGCTATACCAACCTTGCCGACGATATCAACGTGAACGTGTGCAAAACCAAGCACCTGACGAATACGCGTTCGTCGAACAGCGACGACGCGCTGACGCTGATTCCCGTGAGCAAAATGAGCCTTGAAGAGTGCCTTGAATTCATCAACGACGACGAACTTCTGGAAGTAACTCCGAAATCGCTGCGTATCCGCAAGAGAATTTTGGACAGCGAACTGAGAGCGAAGGCGAGATTCAAAGAGAAAAACATGAAATAAATTTCGCGTTAATGCAGCCTTCCCCGAAAAGGGGAAGGCGTTTGTTTACGGAGGAAAAACATGGGCTTGAAACAGGATTATCCGGACAGGGAAACGGCGCGGCGGCTTTTAAGCGAAGCCGCGGAGATCAATCCCGGAAAATGGGAAAAACACAGCGAAATTGCGGCGGCTTGCGCGGAAAGAATCGCGGCGGCATGCGGCATGGACGCCGAAAAAGCGTATGTGCTGGGGCTGCTGCACGATATCGGCAGAAAGTTTCTCGTGCGGGACCTCGGACATATTTATTACGGATATCGATATATGTTATCGCTCGGCTATCCGGACGTGGCGCGCGTGTGCCTTACGCATTCGTTTCCCAACCGTTCGCTTGAATTTTATATCGGAAAAATCGATATTCCCGCGGCGGAGGCGGAGGAGACAAAAGCCGCGCTTGCGGCGGCGGAGTACGACGATTACGACAGGCTGATTCAGCTTTGCGACGCGCTTGCGGGCAGCGAGGGCGTTATGGATATAGAAGAACGCATGGCGGACGTGAAGCGGCGTTACGGAAATTATCCGTCGGCGCAACGGAATAAAAATCTGGAACTGAAAGCGTATTTCGAAAAAAAGTGCGGCTGCGAAGAGACGGGAATTTACAAGTTGCTTGAAAATATCCGATTTTCTTCATAAGGCGCGTTTTTCCCGCATACGATAAGGTATGCAGGAAACAAATCATTCGATTCAGATAGACAACAGAAAAAGCATCACGGCGACGGGCATAGAGGCGGTGAAAAGTTTTTCTCCGTCGAAAATAGAACTGAGCCTTTCGGGCACGAAAACCACGCTGACGTTTTTCGGAAACGATTTTAAGATTACCGGTTTTTCGAAAGAGAGCGGCACGTTCCGCGCCGGCGGCGTAACCGATTCGTTCCGTTACGGCGGTTCGCTCCGTTCGAAGCTGTTCCGCTGACGGCGGAGGAAAGCGTTATGGATTCGGCGGCGCAGTTGCCCGCGTTTCTGTGCCTTGCGGCGGCGGGCGCGGCGGCGGGATTAATTTACGATGTTTTGTCGCCGCTGCGGTTTTCGAAAATTTCCGCGTTTGTTGCGGACGTGCTTTTCTTTCTTCTGGCGGCGGTTTTGTATGTGCTGATCGCCACGTTCTGTCGTCTGCCCGATTTTCGGTTGTACGCATATTTCGCGATGACGGCGGGATTTATAATATATTTGAAAAGTATGCGTTCAGCGGTTGCATTTTTCGGAAAAATGTGCTATAATACATGTGTAAAGGCACAAAAAAGGCTGTTTGAGCCTCTTTTTCGTGCTGCAGCCGCGAAATTTTCACAAAAAAAACAAAAAAGAAAATCGGCGCGGAGAAAAAAATCCGAAGAAAAATCAAAACGCACGCGCGGAAAAAACATTCGTGCGGCAAGGAAAAAGGTTGGCTTATGACGCAGGAAAAGATGAAAAGAACGGTGATCGCATCGGTTGTTGCCGCAACGCTGCTTGTTGTGGTGCTGATTGCCGTGCTTATTTATCAGGTGGTATCGATTTCCGTGCATAACAAGCGTATCGCGAAAGCGGAAGAAGAAATCGCGCGCTTGCAGGAGACGATCGACCGCCAGGAAAACGACTTGGATTATTATCTTTCTCTGATAGGGAAAGAGCATTTGCTTTACGCCAACGGGTACAAAAAGGGAAGTTGATTTTACGGTATCCGGGGCACGGCGGCAGGAAAAATCCGTTGCCGCGGGGAGAGGAAAACAGATGAATAACGAAATATTCCGCGGAAAAAGCGCGGTGATCGACGTGGGTTCAAATTCCGTTCGCCTGATGTTTACGGCGGGCGGAAAAGTTTTATATAAAACGCTTGAAACAACGCGCCTCGGCGAGGGGGTGGCGTTTTCGCCGCGGCTGAAAGACGAGGCGATGCGCCGCACGGCGGAGGCGATTTCCGCGTTCGTCGCAAGAGCGAAAGCCGAGGGCGCGGAACAGATTTTCGCCTATGCCACGGCGGCGGTACGCGAAGCGGAAAACCGCGGGGAGTTTCTGGAACTCGTGAAAAATTCGTGCGGGGTTCTGCCCGACGTGATCGACGGGGAAACGGAAGCGGCGCTGGGGATGGACGGAGCTCTGAAAGGGGCGGACGGAGCCACGATAGACGTCGGCGGAGCAAGTACGGAAATCGCGGTGCGCGTCGGCGGAAAAACGGCGTATAAAAAAAGCGTTCCCGTAGGCGTGGTTCGTATCAGGGATTTGTGCGGACGGGACGTGGCGGAGATAAAAAAACTGTGTGAAAAATACGTAAGCGGTTTCAATGGCGCGAAAACGGTTATAAATCAAGCGGGGGGCAGGACGGTTGCCATCGGCGGCACCGCCACCGCGCTGGGCGCGAGAAAAGCGGGGCTGAAATCGTACGACGGGCAGAAAGTTACGGGCGTTGTTCTTGAACAAAGCGATTTGCGGAATTACGCGAAAGCATTTTTAACGTTGCCCGTGAGAGAAATCGCAAAGCTGCCCTGCATGCCGGAAAAGCGTGCGGACGTCATCGGCGGGGGCGCGGCATGGCTGTATATGATTACGGAATCGCTCGGTTTGCCGGAAATTACCGTAAGCGACGAGGACAATCTGGAAGGGTACGCGCGGCTGAAAGGAATTTTATAATTTCTTTGCCGTAAGGCGGCGCGGAAAGAAAAATAAGAGATAAGGAGAAAGACGGTGAAGCGGGTTTTAGTGAACGTATATGCGATAACGCTTGCGCTTTTGTGCGCGGCGGGGTTTGCCGTCGCGGCATTTTTTGCGTATACGGGGTTCGGTTCGTCCGGGCTTTGGTGCTGCCTTGCGGGCGGCGTGCTTTCTCTGTTTTTCGCTCCGTTTTATCACGAGGCGGGGCATATTGTTTTTGCGCGCTCCAAAGGCTTTTTTGTAGTATCCTGGAAAATCTGTTTTCTGAAATACGATGATGCGGACGGCAGGAAGAAAATTTCGTTCTGTTCTCCGTTTGCCGCGGAACAGACGCAGGCGGTGCCGGAACAGGCGTTTGCGGATATGAAAAAGCGCGCGGCGGCGTATGCGGCGGGCGGATTGTTGTTCGGCGGGGCGTTTTTGCTTACGATAATCGTAGTGGCGGCGGTGTTCAGAGCATACGCCGGGGCGTACGTCCTGTTCGGCGCGTTGCCGTATGCGGCGTATCTGTTTTTGCTGAATTTACCGCCGTTTGAATATGCGGGCGGAAAAACGGATATGCGCGTTTTATGCGATATTCTGAAGGACAAGCCGTACGGCGTCAGACTGATTGCGGCGATGAACGCGCAGGGCGAACTGGCAAGCGGCAAACCGTATTCCGCAATCGATAAAAAATATCTTGAAAATCTGCCCGTGATCGCCGAGGACGAGCCGCTGTTTGCCATGAACGAATTTTATGCGTACTATGCGGCGGCGGAACGGCGGGATTACGAAACGGCGGCGAAACATATCAATCGCATCGCGTTGTTATCTCCGTATCTGACGGGCGAAGAACAGCGCGCGGCGCTTTGCGAACTGACTTATTTAAACGCGCTGTTAAGCGACGAAACGCAGGCGGAAAAATGCTTTGCGGCGCTTTCGGACGGCGCAGAAAACGCGGGGAAAAGCGGAAAATCCGGGGAGTCGCGCTCAACGTGTGCGGAAAACCGTGCAGCCGCGGCATATTATGTAATGCGGGACGATTTGCCTGCGGCGGAAAAGGCGTTGTCGGCTGCCGGAAAGTGTGCGGAAAAAGAAAGATTCAAAGGCGCGGCGGCAAGCGAAAGATTGCTTGCGGAGCCGTTGAAAGAGCGGCTTGAAGAGTTGAAAGCATAAACGCCCGCAAAGAAAAATCTGAATGAAAGGGGAACTATCGTGGAAGTTACGGAAAATCAGCAGTTGTTTTTGGCGGGAAGCGGCAAAAAGAATCAGCCGACGGAAGAATTTTTAAAGGAATACGCGCGCGTAAAGCCGCTGTATTCGGGCGCGCTGAAAACGGCGTGTTCCCGCTTCGAAATTCTGGACGACGAATTTTCGATGACGCACGGGCACGATCCGATTCACCATATCGAAAGCCGCCTGAAAACGGCGGAAAGCTGCTATGAAAAACTGAAGCGGCGGGGGTATAAACAGGCGCCGGAAAATCTGAGACAGCTGACGGACATTGCGGGCGTGCGCGTGGTGTGCGGATACATCGAGGATATTTATAAAATCGCGCGGGTGTTTCTCAATCAGCACGACGTACGGTTACTGCGGCAGAAGGATTATATCAAAAATCCGAAGCCGAACGGATACAGAAGTCTGCATCTGATTGTGGAAGTGCCGGTGGCGCTTTCGTTTGTGGCGACTTCGGTGCCCGTGGAAATACAGCTGAGAACGATTTCGATGAACATGTGGGCGAGCCTCGAACACGAAGTTTCGTACAAAGCGGGGGCGGAGCTGAAAAAATCGGCGTTTACCGAGCTGAAAGCGTGCGCGGACGATTTGTTCGGCGTGGAAGAGCGGATGCAGAAAATCTGCGGAGATATACGCGCGCTGAACGCGCCGCAACAAGAGAAAAACGTGGAAGAAAATTCCGTAAAATAAGCGGAAAAGAAACGGATAAGATACGGAAGATGAATTACGAAGCGCAACGGGAAGAGAGAAATCGGAAAAGGAAAAAACGCAGAAAAATCGAAGCATGCGTCGGTGCGGTTGTTTTGTGCGGGCTGACGGTGTTCTCGTTTTTCGTGCCGCCCGCAACCTGGAAATATTATGTGAAGAAGCCGAAAATTGCAAAGCTTGCCGCAGGGGATTGCCGCGTGCATTTTCTTTCCGTGGGGCAGGGCGATTGTTCGGTGATCGAACTTCCCGACGGAAAAACGATGGTGATAGACGGCGGCGACGGCGCAAACGGGCATACGGCGTATATTCTGCGCTATTTAAACGCTCTGGGCGTTAAAAAGCCCGATTATCTGGTTGCCACGCATACGGACGGCGACCATACGGGCGGACTGGCGGAAATGGTTTCCGTGAAAGGCGCGGGCGAAATTTTTATGCCTTACGTAACGTACGACGGCGGAGCGGCGTTCGACGAATTTCTGCTTGCGGCGAAAAAGGAAGAAATCAAGACGACGTTTTCGCGCCGCGGCATTTCGCTTTCCTCGCACGATTCCGGATTGCCGTACGATTTGTGCTTTATTTCTCCTTTAAGCAAAGATACGCCTGGAAACGAATATGCGGAAGCCAACGGAAACAGCGCCGACGACGGCGCCGTAAACGATACTTCGGCGGTGATTTATCTGGATTATTTCGGCTCTACCGTGCTGTTTTGCGGCGATATTACGGCGGAAAAGGAGCGGGCGATTCTGCGCGAGGCGGAAGCGGGGCTGATTGCGTGCGACGGAAAAGAAATTACGCTTGGCGGCGTGGAAATTTTAAAGGCGGCGCATCACGGTTCGGCGGGCTCTTCGTGCGAGGAATTTATCCGTGCGCTTTCGGTGCGGGACGCCGTGATTTCGGTGGGGAAAAACAATGCGTATTCGCATCCGTCTACGGAAGTACTCAGCCGTTTCGAACGGAACGGCGTAAACGTACACAGAACGGATTACGACGGCACCGTTACAATAACGCTGAAGCCCGACGGAACGTATACCGTAGAAAATATGCCGGCGGCATAAGGCGCAAAGAAACATTTATCCGAACGCCGGGAGCAACGGCAAAAAGGAAGAACGATGACGGAAATAAAAGAAATAACCGCATGCAACAAAGCGGACGCAAATATCGCGAACGAGCCGTTCGAATTATCCGGAAAAGTGAACGTACGTTACGAAAACGGGCGGTGGGAGTATTCCGTGGTGCGTTTTGCGCCCGAAAACGTGAAAACAATGAAGTTTCCCGACGAGAATTACGATACGGAAGCAATGGAGAACAGCGTTTTTCTCGGCGCGTACAACGGGGAAAAGTGCATAGGGCTGGCGGTGTTACAGCCGGGATTTTTCCGGTATATGTATCTGCTCGATCTGAAAGTGAGTTCGGCTTGCCGCGGGGCGGGCGTTGGAAGCAAGCTGATCGAAAAGGCGAAAGAAGAGGCGAAAAAACGAGGTTACGCCGGCATATATACGCAGTGTCAGGATAACAATCCCGGAGCGTTTTTATTTTATATGAAGAACGGATTTTATATCGGCGGGCTGGATACGAACGTATACCGGCATACGCCGCAGGAGGAAAAATCGGACATTCTTCTGTACGCGGAGGCGGAGGAAACGGCGGCGGGACTTTGCCCGGAAACGCGGCGAAAAATTTGATTTTCGCAGCAAAATCGCTTGACGGAACAGAAGAAAGATGTTAGAATAAAAAAGCTCATCGGAGGGCGGGTTGTTCAAAAGAAACGACTGCCGGACAAGGTGCGGACTGAAACGTCCGATCCCTGTCCGGTTTATTTTTTTGTAAGGAGAAATACGGTGGATTTATTGAAAGGAAAAATCAGAACGATTTATTTCAGGTATCTTGCGGCGGCGTTCGGCAGCGCGATGATCAGCTGTATTTACGGCATTGTGGATATGGCGGTGGTGGGGAAATATCAGGGACCTTCCGGTACGGCGGCGCTTGCCGTGGTGGCGCCCGTATGGAACATCGTGTACAGCCTCGGTTTGTTTATGGGCATCGGCGGCAGCGTGATTTTCAGCACGCTTCGCGGGCGGGGCGGAGACGAAAAAACGGGAAAGGAATATTTAACCGTCGCCGTAACGGGCGGCACGGCTTGGGCGCTTGTCTCCTGGCTGATGTTGCTGTTTTTCGAACGTCCGGTATTAACGTTTTTCGGCGCAACCGACGAAGTTCTTTTAACTCTGGCGCACGAATATCTGAACCCCATCCGATTTGTGCTGCCTGTATTTTTGTTCAATCAGCTGCTGGCGGCGTTTCTCAGAAACGATAACGACCCCGCGCTGGCTACGGCGGGCGTGCTTGCCGGCGGCGTTTTCAATGTGCTCGGCGATTTGTTTTTTACGTTCGGGCTGGATATGGGGATTACCGGCGCGGGACTGGCGACGGCAATCGGTGCCGTAATATCGTTCGGCGTGCTTTGCATACATTTTTTCAAAAGAAAAAACACGCTGTCATTCGTAAAGCCGCAAGCGTTTTCCCGAAAACTGAAAGAAATCGCGTCGGCGGGATTTTCCGCATTTTTCACCGACGCTGCCATGGGGATTATGACGGTGCTTTTCAACAGACAGATTATGAAGTACCTCGGCGCAGACGAGCTTGCCGTGTATGGTCCGATTATCAATATCAGCACGTTCGTGCAATGCTGCGCGTACAGCGCGGGACAGGCGGCGCAGCCCGTGATTTCAACGAATTACGGCGCGCAAAACGGCGGAAGAATCCGCGAAACGCTGAAATATTCTCTGTATACCGTCGCCGTGTTTGCCGCTTTCTGGACGGCGCTGAGTTGCGCGTTCCCGAATTTGTATATCCGCGTGTTTATGAGTCCGACGGAAGAGATTTTAAAAATAGCGCCCGCGATTATCCGGACGTATTCCGTTTCGTTTCTGCTGTTGCCGCTGAATATTTTTTCGACGTATTATTTTCAGTCGATTATGCAGCCGCGTTCGGCGATGGTTGTTTCGGTTGCCCGCGGGTTGGCGGTAAGCGGGGCGCTGATACTGCTGCTGCCGCTGTTGCGCCCGTTTGCCGTGTGGTTTGCGATGCCGGTTACGGAGGCGGTTACGGCGGTTTATGCGGTGATTTTCATGCGGAAATATACCCGGAAACTGCCGGATAAAACGGCGGGAACCGATTTCGGGGACAACGCCGTAAAAACATTGAAATAAGCTTGTAAAAACAATTCCGTCGTGTTATAATATCCGTATGAATATTTATGAGGTAAAAGAGAGAAACGCCGCATTGTGCGGGGCTTTGCTGAACATCTGGGAGAGTTCCGTACGGGCAACGCATGCTTTTTTGAGCGGCGACGAGGTGGAAAAAATAAAAGAATACGTTCCGCAGGCGCTGCTTTGCGTGCGGCACCTGATCGTTGCGGAAAACGGAGGCGTTCCCGCGGCGTTTCTGGGGGTGGAAAACGGAAAAATCGAAATGCTTTTCGTTGCCGCAAAGCGGCGCGGGCAGGGGATAGGAAAAGCGCTTACGGAATATGCCGTGAAAGAATTTTCCGCCGATAGAGTAACGGTAAACGAACAGAACCCGCAAGCCGTGGGATTTTATGCGCGTATGGGGTTTGAAATCTACGATAAATCCGATACGGACGAACAGGGAAATCCGTATCCGCTGCTTTATATGAAACTGAAAAAATAACGTTTTTACCGATTTGCCGTCTTTGCGGAAAGATTCCGCAGGGGCGGCTTTTTTTGTATACGGTGCGTCGTTATATCGGTTAGCTTTTGCTAACCGTTTATAAAATTCCGAAACAAGAATATTTTTGAGAAAAATAACCGCGAAAACAAAATTTTCCGCGGCTTTTTTCCGTTATTTTTGTTGACAGTTGCTTTTTGATAGGATATAATAAATATATCCTTTTTTATATATGTATATATAGAAAAACATATATTGATGGTGGGTTATATCTCCGCAGAGGAAAAAACGGAGAAAAAGCCCGTAGCGCAGTTATGATTGTTTCCGCGGTTTGCTATCGCGGGGCTATGATAAAAACATATTATAATTACTTATGTAAGGAGGCAAAAAATGGCTCATTTAAGCGAAGCGGCTGCCGCGAAGATCAATGAAATCTGCGACAGATACGCCGATGAGAGAACGCCGCTTATGATGATTTTAAGCGACGTTCAGAAAGAATACGGGTATATTCCCCTGGAGGTGCAGGAACTGGTTTCCGAACGTACGGGAATTTCCGTGGCGGAAATTTACGGCGTGGTAACGTTTTATTCGTTCTTCTCGCTGAATCCGAAAGGGAAATACGTCATCGGCTGCTGCCTCGGTACCGCGTGCTACGTGAAAGGGGCGCAGCAGGTAATCGATAAATTCTCGGAAATTCTGGGCATCAAACCCGGCGAAACCACGAAAGACGGGCTGTTTACGCTGGACGCCCTGCGCTGCATCGGCGCGTGCGGCATCGCGCCCGCCGTTTCCATCAACGGAAAGGTGTACCCGAAGCTTTCGGTAAACGCCGTTCCCGCCGTTATCGAAGAATATAAAAACGCGGAGGCGAACGTATGATTAAGAATTTCGAAGAACTGAACGCTACAAGCGAAAACTGTTCGGCGTGCCTGAACGCCAAATTTTCGGGTTCGGACGGCAAGCGCCACGTGGTGCTTTGCGGCGGTACGGGCTGCCTTTCCTCGCATTCGCACGAAATCAAGGAAGAGTTTGAAAAGCAGATTGCGGAAAGAGGGCTTTCCGATAAAGTAACGGTGAATCAGGTGGGCTGCTTCGGGTTCTGCTCGCAGGGACCTTTCGTGAAAATTTACCCGGAGGACACATTATACCGCATGGTGAAAATCGCCGACGTTACGGAGATTGTGGAAACCGATTTGCTCGGCGGCGATATTGTGGAACATCTTTTGTACGTGGACCCCGCCACGAAAGAAAAAGTTACAAAGCAGGACGAAATCAACTTCTATAAAAAGCAGGTGCGCGTGGCTTTGCACGGTTGCGGCAGCATCGATCCGGAAAACTTTAAAGAAGCCATCGGCGCGGGCGCGTTCAAGGGCTTGGCGAAAGCGTTGCAGATGCCTCGGCAGGACGTAATCAACGAAGTGCTTGCTTCCGGGCTTCGCGGGCGCGGGGGCGGCGGCTTCCCTACGGGAAGAAAATGGCAGTTTGCCTATAATCAGCCGGACGGCGAAAAGTACGTTGTATGCAACGGCGACGAAGGCGACCCCGGCGCGTTTATGGATCGTTCCATTCTGGAAGGCAATCCGCTTGCCGTAATCGAAGGTATGATGATAGCGGGCTACGCGATCGGCGCGCAGAACGGTTATTTCTACGTGCGCGCGGAATATCCCATTGCGGTAAACCGTTTAAAAATCGCTATTAAAGAAGCGGAGGAAGCGGGGCTCATCGGCGACAATATTCTGGGCACTGATTTTTGCTTCCGCGTACATATCCGCCTCGGCGCGGGCGCGTTCGTCTGCGGCGAAGAAACGGCGCTTTTAAATTCCATCGAAGGGCAGCGAGGCATGCCCCGTCCCCGTCCGCCGTTCCCCGCGGTAAAGGGGTTATGGGAAAAACCCACGATTATCAATAACGTGGAAACGCTTGCCTGCGTTCCGTTTATTCTGCGCGAAGGCGCGGCGAAATTCGCTTCTTACGGCACCGACCGTTCGAAGGGTACGAAAGTATTCGCGCTCGGCGGAAAAATCAATAACGTGGGGCTTGTGGAAGTGCCGATGGGCACCACGCTGCGCGAACTGATTTACGATATCGGCGGCGGCATTCCGTACGGCAAGAAATTCAAGGCGATTCAGACGGGCGGACCTTCGGGCGGCTGCCTTACCGAAGCCGATCTCGACGCGGAAATCGATTACGACAACCTGATTGCAAAGGGTTCGATGATGGGTTCGGGCGGCGCGATCGTCATGGACGAGGACAACTGCATGGTGGACGTTGCGAAATTCTATATGGAATTCATCTGCGACGAATCGTGCGGCAAATGTACCCCTTGCCGTATCGGCACCAAGCGCATGCTGGAACTTTTAACGAAAATAACCGACGGCAAGGCGACGATGGACGATCTGGACGCGCTGGAGGATCTGGCGCATAACGTAAAAACCAACTCGCTTTGCGGGTTGGGACAGACGGCGCCTAACCCCGTGCTTTCCACGCTTTCCAGATTCCGCGACGAATACGTTGCGCACATCGTAGAAAAGAAATGCCCCGCGCACGTCTGCAAGCACCTGATGAAATACGAGGTGATTAAAGATAAATGCTTCGGCTGCGGTCTTTGCGAAAGACAATGCCCCGTGGGAGCCATCTCCAGAACCGATTACGTGGCGCCCGGCAAGAAACTGCCCGCGCGTATCGTGGATCAGGAAAAGTGCATCAAGTGCGGCATGTGCATCGCTTCCTGCAAATTCAAAGCGATCGAGAAGAAATAAGGGGAGGAAAGAAAAATGGCGAAAATCAATATTAAAATCGAGGGAATGCCCTATCAGGTGGAAGAGGGGCTGACGATACTCGAAGCGGCGAGAGAGTGCGGCTATGAAATTCCGTCCCTTTGCACGTTCAATCACGGCGAATGTTCGCGCGGTTCGTGTCGCGTGTGCCTTGTGGAAGCGACGGGCGCGAGGGGGCTGGTGGCTTCGTGCGTGTACCCCGTGGCGGAGGGCATGGAAATTACGATTTCGTCCCCCAAAGCCGTGGAAGCGCGCAGAACTTCGGTGGAACTGCTGCTTTCCAACCACAACCGCGATTGTCAGGAATGCGATAAAAACGAAAAGTGCGAACTGTTGCACGTAGCGCGGCTGACGGGCGCGCGCGACAATGCGTATACGGGTGCGAAAACGGAAACGACGGTGGATAAACTTACGCCTTCGATCAAGCGCGATACTTCGAAATGCGTGCTTTGCGGAAGATGTATCGAACGTTGCAAAAACGCGCACGGACTTTCCGTTCTCGGCTTTGAAAAACGCGGATTCAAAACGATTGTTGCGCCGGCGGAAAACCGTTCGTTCAAAGATTCGCCGTGTATTCTGTGCGGGCAATGCGTGAGCGTGTGCCCCACGGGCGCGTTGATGGAAGTTTCGGAAATCGAAAAGGTGGACGAAGCGATGAAAGCGGGCAAGTACGTGGTGGTGCAGACGGCGCCTGCGGTGCGCGCGGCGCTCGGCGAAGAGTTCGGCATGCCCGTAGGCACGCTGGTTACGGGAAAAATGGTGGCGGCGCTGCGGCGGCTCGGCTTTAAAAAAGTGTTCGATACCAATTTTGCCGCCGACCTTACGATTATGGAAGAGGCTACGGAGCTGTTGCACCGCATGAAAACGGGCGGCACGCTGCCGATGATTACTTCCTGTTCGCCGGGGTGGGTGAATTACTGCGAATATTATTACGGCGATTTACTGCCGCACCTCTCTTCGTGCAAATCTCCGCACGAGATGTTCGGCGCGATTCTGAAGAGCTATTATTGCGAAAAGGCGGGCATCGATCCCCGCGACATGTTTGTGGTTTCGATTATGCCCTGCACGGCGAAGAAGTACGAAAAAGAACGTCCGCAGTTGCAGAAAGACGGCATTAAAGACGTGGACGCGGTGCTTACGACGCGCGAACTCGGAAAACTCGTCAAGCGTTCCGGGATTCGTTTCGATAAGCTACCCGAAGAACAATTCGATAACGACATCGTGGGCGAATACACCGGCGCGGGCGTGATTTTCGGTGTAACGGGCGGCGTAATGGAAGCGGCGTTGCGTACGGCGATTTATACGGTTACGGGCAAGGAACCCGAAAAGGCGGAGCTTACCGAAGTGCGCGGCTTCAAAGGCGTGCGCGAGGCTGCATACGATTTGAACGGCACAAAGGTGAAAATTGCCGTGGCGCACGGCATGAAGAACGCAAAAGTGCTGCTTGACGACATCCGCGCGGGAAAGAGCGAATATCAGTTCATCGAAATTATGGGTTGCCCCGGCGGGGGGATCGCGGGCGGCGGACAGCCGTATATGCGCCCTTGCTTCCTGCCGAACGAGGGTACCGATATTCTGGATACGTATAAAGAAAAACGGGCGGCGGCGCTGTATAAAGAGGACGAAAGCAAAACGTACCGTTTCTCGCATCGGAATCCGCAGATTATCGAGCTGTATAAGGAGTATCTGGGCGAGCCGAATTCGCATAAGGCGCACGAGCTGCTTCACACGACTTACGAGGCGAAAGAAAGATTCAATTAAGCTGTTTGTTCGTGCAAAACAGGATAAAATGCGACAAAATCAAGGAAACAAAATCGGAGCCGTCGGGGATTTCCGGCGGCTTTTTCGCGCGAAAAAACGGGACGTCGCGCGGACTGGAAAAGCAATAAACGCGGCGCGTAACGAAAAATTCGGGGGAAAAATACGGCACGTTTCGGCGTTGTTCGGAAAATCCGCGAAGGAATCGGAACAACGAACAAAAACACAATTTTACAGAACATATCTCTATTGAAAAAGAGAAAGAGGCATGATATAATAAGTACAATCAGGAAAATTTTCTGAAAGTATAACGCAACGGAGAAACCGATGAACGAGCAGGAACGGAAACAAAACGGATACAACGGTGAAATTACGGAAGAATCGCCTTCCCGCAGCGAATATTTTTCGTGGATCAACAATACAAACGAAGGCTCCACAGAGGCGCAGACGCTGGCGAATCTTGCCTTTTTTGCCGAATTGAACAAAAAATACGGTATGCGGCTGGATATTTACGCGTGGGACGCGGGCAATCTGGACGGTGCGGGCGAGGGTTACGGCAATCCGGACGGAGAAAAGTTACGCGCGCAATATCCCCGCGGTTATGCGCCGATAGCGGAATATGCGGCGGCATACGGCACGCGGCTGGGCATCTGGGGCGGCGCCGACGGCTACGGAGATACGGAAGAAGAGGCGGAAAAACGCAGAAAAATTCTTGTTTCGTTATGCCGCGATTACCGGTTCGGGTTGTTTAAATTCGATACGGTGTGCGGGGTACTGCGCGAAAATAAAAAGGAAGAATTTGCAAAAACGATGCGGGAATGCAGAAAGTATTCGCCCGATCTGATTCTTCTGAATCATCGGAACGATCTGGGAAAATATCAGTCGTACGCCACCACGTTTTTGTGGGAGGGGCTGGAAACGTATACCGACGTGCATTGTTTCAACCGCCGTACGGCGCCGCATAACCGCGCGTATATTTTCTTCCGCGGGCATACGCCGCAGCTGAAGCGGCTTACGGAAGATCACGGCGTTTGTATTTCTTCTTCGGTGGATTATTTCGAGGACGATCTGATTTATCAGGCGTTTAACAGGTGCCTGATACTTGCGCCGGAAATTTACGGGAATCCGTGGCTGTTGCGCGACGACGAATATGCGATTATGGCGCGGATTTTCAATTTACACAGAAAATACCGCGACATTCTGACGCACGGCATGCTTCCCGAAACCGATCTCGGCGATAACGCGGTGCTCCGCGGCGACGACAAACGGCGGTTTCTTGCCACGGGCAACGGCAGCTGGAATATACGAAAAATTTTTGTGCCGCTTGACGAAAGCGTAGGGCTTGCGGAGTGCGGAAAAGTGTGCGTGATTCAAAGATTTCCCACGGAAAAAACAATCGGCTGTTTTGCTTACGGCGAAACGGCGGAAATTTCTCTGGCGCCGTTCCGTGCGGCTCTGATAGAAATTTGCGACGCGGAAGTCGCGGGAGAGGCGATTGTCGGCGCGGAATACGAAGTACTGCACGAGGACGAATCCGGCAGGGCGGATAAAGTGAAACTGCTTTGCGGCAACGGCAAAAACGAGGACGAAGTTTATCTGGTAAATTTTTCGACGGGCGCGAAAATCCGTCTGCAAATTCCCGGCGGACATATTGCCGATCATCGCGAACGCGTGCCGCAAAAAATCGGCGCGCTGCACGCCGCTCCCGTGCCCGCGGATAGCGAATATCTGTACGAAACGGCATGTTTTGAGGCGGACAACGAATCGATGGAACGGCGGAGTTTGCTGCGTTCGGGCGAGACGGCGATGGATTCCGTGAAAAAAGCGCGGGAGCTTTTCTTTTCGCAGAAATCGTATCGTCTGCGCGGCATCGATACGTCGATTCCGTTCGACGGGGACGAAAACACGTGTTTCGACGTGAAGTCGCGTTCGTATATCAATCACGACGGCAGGATCGGCTTCCGCGTGGAGGGCGGCTGCCTGCGCGTGGATTTCGGGGCGGAATATGCGGCGGACAGGCTGGAAATAGAATATTTCGACGCGGACAAAAAGGACGGAATGTTTTTCGAACAGACTCCGCAGGGCGGAGAAGTTTCCGCCGATTTACAAAAATGGAGCGCCGCGCCGTTAAAATTGATAGAGACGGTGCGCCCGGAAAGAAACGAATTTTTATATTTTTACAGCGATACGCCCGGTACGGCGGAGGGAGAGCGAAAACGCGCCGTTTATACGGTTGCCGCGGAAGAGGGAAACATCCGTTATTTCCGCACGCCTTGCCCCGTGGACAGAATTTATTCGATACGGCTGTTTTCGGGGAGCGAAGAAATCTCTTTGAAACAGGCGAAACTTACGAATCTGTTTGCGGCGTATGCGAAAAAACGGACGAAAGCTTATGCGGAAGGTACGATTACGTTGAAAGATCTGCCCGAATACCCATATCTCGCCGTTGCTATGGAGGGAAAAACAGGCGAAGAAAACGTGGTTTGTCTGGCGGAAATCGGCGGAAAAACATACGGCTTTCCTTTCCGCGCCCCCGCGTATCCTTCCAACTCGTTCGAATATCCCGTGCACCCGACGGACGGAAATTATACTTTCTTTCTGCCGCTGAAAAAAGAGTGGGCGGGGCAGGAAATTACGCTGAAAGCGCTGTTTGCGGGAGCGCGCGTGCCGACGGACGTATATCTTTGCGACGGACATAAAGAGAGGAAAGGTTTGGAAATCTCGCTCCGATGAAGCGCAATTTTACCGCGAAAAAGAACAAATGCACAATATTATAGAACATAACGTTCTTGAAATCCGCGATTTTGTGTGTTATAATGTTTAGCGAAATGCGGGGAAGGGCGGAAAGCGGGCGGCAAGCCCGGAAGCGAAAAATCTTTGTATTCAATCAAAATACATAAATCAGAACGATTTATTAAGGAAGTAAAAAGAAAAATGGACAGAATTTTCACTGTTGCGATTATCGGATGCGGTTCGCGCGGGGCGGAAGCGTACGGCAGAGAAATGTTCGAACAAAAGGACAAATGGAAAATCGTTTCCGTCTGCGATACGAATCCCGTGAAAACGGCGAAATACGGAGGAATTTTTGACGTATCGGAAGAAAACCGGTTCTGCGACGAATTTGAATTTTTTAAGGAAAAACGCGCCGACGCGCTGATTATAGCCACGATGGATAACGATCACGTGCGGCAGTGCAAGCGGGCGCTGGAACTCGGCTACGACGTGCTTTTAGAAAAGCCGATTACGGCAAGCGAAGAAGAATGCCGCTCTTTGCTGGAAGCGCATAGGCGTTACGGAAAAAAAGTGATGGTGTGCCACGTGCTGCGCTATGCTCCGGCGTTTGTGAAGCTGAAAGAACTGCTGGAGAAAAAAGTGTGCGGCGAACTGGTGATGATAGATTCTATCGAACAGGTTTGTTACTGGCATCAGGCGCACAGTTTCGTGCGCGGCAACTGGCGCAACAGCAACGAAACTTCGCCGATGATTCTGCAGAAGTGCTGCCACGATTTGGATTTGCTGCAATATTATGCGGAATCCCGTTGTGAAAGCATTTCGTCCATCGGAGATCTGCGCTTTTTTAAAGCCGAAAACAAGCCGGAGGGTGCGGCGGACCGTTGCGCGGATTGCAAACTTTGGAAGGATTGCACGTACAGCGCGCAGAACATTTACATAGGCAACTGGAAGAGTATCGGTTCTCCCGAAAATTGCTGGCCGTACAATGCCATTACCACTGCGGTGCCGCAAACGGAAGAAAATCTGATGGAAGCGATAAAAACGGGTCTGTACGGGCGGTGCGTGTTCGCCTGCGATAACAACGTTGTGGATAATCAGATTGTTATGGCGCATTTTCAAAACGGCGTGAACGCGAATCTTAGAATGACGGCGTTTACCGCCGGCGGCGGAAGAATCATGAAATTTTACTGCACGCAGGGGGAAATCGATTTCGAAGATGCCCTGAACAGAATCGCGGTGAGACGGTTCAATCAGCCGGAAGAGATTATCGACGTGAATACGCTGCATTTCGAGGGCGGACACAACCACGGCGGCGGCGACGGCGGGTTGATTCATGCGTTTTACGAATGCCTTTGCGGCGAGGGGAGCGCGCCTACGGGGCTGGAAGCTTCGGTGGAAAGCCATCTGATGGCGCTTGCGGCGGAAAAATCGCGCCTGCACGGCGGCGAACCGTACAAAATTCATAAAGACGAATCGGAACGAAGTTAAATTTGAGAAACGGAGGAATGAGATGAAAAACAGAAACAAAAAGGCGATCCGGTGCGCGGCGGTTTTTGCGGCGCTTGCCATGGGATTCGGCGGCTGCGCCGCAGGCACGGAAACAAATCGCGGCAGTCTGAAATTGCTTGGCGAAAGCGGCGAAGGAACGGCGCAGGTGAAACGTTACGGCTACGAACAAAATGCCGTACAGGGCTACAAAACGGTTGCGTTTGAAGAAACGGAAGATTTGTGCGCCGATAACGAAGGTATGGGCTGGGTAATTCTGGAAGAACCGCTGTACGGCGGTTTGCCTTCGCTCGGCTATAAGGGCGTTTATCCCGAAGTGAAACAGATTTCCATGTCTACAGGCTGGTCGGTGGTGGAAACTTCGCCTGGTGTGTTTAACTGGAATGTGCTGGACGAAACCATCGCGTACTGGGCGGAACAGGGCAAAACGATCAATCTCAGACTTTGCACGGACGGACTTGTATTGAATCAGGGCGTTGTGAACGGTTGCCCCGCATGGTTGTTCGAAGCGCCGTACAATGTGCCGAGCGTTGTGCACGACGGACAGATATACGCCGATTTATCCAACGAAAAGTATATGGAACGGCTGAGAATCTTCCTGGAAGAATTCGCGGCGCATTATACAAGCGAAGATTATCCGTATGCCGACGCCATCGAAGTGGTGGAACTCCGCGGTTACGGTATGGTGGGCGAATGGCACTCCGGCTGGAGCAGCTACGGAAGCCCTGAAGATCGTTCGAAAATGCTTTGCGACGTCATCGACGCGTGGCGCGAAGCCTGGGGCGATAAGCTTCTGATTCTTTCCTGCACGTACGAATTCGGTTCGTACATGACGGGGCTGAACAACGCGACTTCGTATGAAGATTTTATGTATTACATGGGGTACGACCATGCGTTGCAGCTGGATAACATCGGCTGGCGGCGCGACGGCATCGCGTTTGCTTTACAGGAATACGATAGTCGTTTCGCCAACGATTATTTCTATCTGAACACGGGCGTTCCGATCTGCGGCGAACTTGGCGACGGATATGCGAAACACGGCGACGATTCGCCTTATCCGCTGTTCGAAGCGCTCAGCGAGGCGTTGCATAAGTGGCGCGTGAATTACAATACCGCTGTCGGTTGGGTTGCGCAGGATTTCGCCGACGTGGTGCAGAACGATAAAGAGTGCGTGGAATATTTCAACCGCATGATGGGCTTCCGTTTTGTACCCGATACCGTCAGCTATTCCGACAGCGTGAAAGCCGGCGATAAGTTTTATCTCAATTCGCTCTGGAGCAATAACGCGATGGGGCGTTGCTGGAAAGATTACGACCTTTCCGTGTATTTCGAGGACGCCGACGGCAACACGGTGTATACGGGAACGGACGAATCGTTCAACCCCGTATCGATCAACGGCGGCGAACCGCATCTCTTCGATCTGGAATACGACCTGCCCGCTTCGCTGCCCGCGGGAACGTATACCGTGAAATTTGCGATGACCGATAAAAACGGCGTTCCGAAAATCGAAATGCCGATAGCGGGAAAGGACGCGGATAAAAAGTATTACCTCGGCGAGGTTACGGTGGGCGATACGGCGGCTAAGAAGCTTGCCGAAGCGGATTCGCTGGACGGCGATACGGCTTTCAAGGCGATCGGCACGGGAAAAATTACCGACAGACTGGTAACCGTGAACGGTTCGAAAGCGATTGTCGGCGGCGGGGACGGCGTGTTTGCCGAAGGAATGACGCTGGAAAACGGAAAAACGTATTACGTTTCGTTCGATTATAAAACGAATATCGAAAAATCGGCGATTAAAATCAATATGCAAAGCAAATATCTCGTGGGCGCCTACGACGCGGAAAACGGCGTCTGGGGAGATAAGTACGAGTGGCTGGATGTTTCGAACAAAGTTTCGCACCGCACGGCGACGATTACCGTACCCGACGACGGAAAGCAATACAAATTCAGCTTCGGCGCCGCCGAAAACGCGGCAGTTGCCGCGTTTGACGATATTTCCGTGGTAACGGCGGATAAACAGGACATCGGTTTTAAACTGAACCCCGCGTTTACAACGAAGGAAGCGGACGGTTCGTATACCATTTATTCGCAGAATACGCCGTACTGGGCGGACGGATTACAGCTGAAAAACGAGCTCGGCGCGCATGAAACGTATATGCTTACGTTCGACGCGGCAACGACAACGGAGATTTCGGGCGGCGGTTTCTTCTATACGATGATTACCGATCCGGACGCCGACCCGGACGACAAGAACGGATACATCGAAAGTTTTTCGTTAAACCGCATCGGTTCTTTCTGGAAACCCGCGGATACGGGGTATACGAAGTATTCGTACGTGTTCAATACCGACGATTATCCCGAAGGTTCGCACGTGGTGTTCGGCGTGCGCGATCGCGGCGGCGTGAACATTAAAAACATTACGCTTACGAAGCTTTCGAGCGACGAATCGTACACGCGGGACGCGGTGGCGGTGAAACATAACGTAGTACCCGAAAAGGGAATCGACGTAGACGGCAAAGGCGTTGTGGAAAACTTCGAAGCAGGCGTGTTCAACGGCGGCTGTATGTATCCCGGCATCGGTTCTGTCGGCATTATTTCAAGCAACCCCGCATACCTCATCAGCGGTAATTATTCCTGCTACGTAGATAACACGCACTCCACGGGAGATACCTGGCAGTTCAACGTGTTCTGCAATACGAATCTTGCGGATATGTCTCTTTCGGTAAATACCACGTATCGCCTGAAATTCAAATATAAAGTGGTGAAAGACGAAAGCGCGGACGACGGCGGTTACTTCTATTGTCTCGCACGCGAAGAAGGCACGTTCCTGCATGATACGGGCGTATTCGAATGGCGGAAAGGCGATTACGAAATCGGCGAAGTGTATTCCGTGGAATACGAATTCACCACGGGTTCACAGGGCAGATATTACCTGATGTGGGGTATCCGGTTCGGCGGGGCGATGTCTATCGACGACGTGGTGATCGAAAAGGTTGAAAACTCTTCGGGACAAACGAAACCGAAAGTAACGAAAGGGCATGCCTATACGGTAACGGACGAAGTGCTTTATAAACGTTAAAGCGCCCGCATATAAACAATGAAAATACGAATAAGGAGACAAATAGGATGAAAAAATCAATTCGCATAATCGGCGGCATGCTTGCCGTAACTACAACGTTGCTGACGCTTGCTTCCTGCAAAGTGTCGCCGTCCGGGAACGACGATGACGATACGTTTGGCGGAAACGGCGGTAAAACCGTGGTGAGATATTATTCGTTTAACGACGAACAAACGAACAAAGAACTGAAAGCCGCCATCGAAGCGGATTTCTATAAAAAGAATCCCGATATCAAAATTCAGCTGGAAATTTCTACGGGGAATTTCTATTCCAACCTTCTCAACGATATTTCGGGCAAAAACGAAGCGGACGTATTCGGCATGGAGCCGGGCGAAATTTATCCGTTTTTAAGCAAAAACTATCTTGAACCGTTGGACGATTATTTCGCGGCATCGGAAAAAATTTCGCTGGATGATATATGGGATATCAACAAACAGGCGTATATGTACGACGAAGCGACGGATACGTTCGGCAAGGGAAAAACGTACGCCGTGATGAAAGACTGGACGACGGACAGCATGCTGCTGTATAACCGCGATTTGTTTTCGCAGGAACAGCTGGCGATGATTGAGAAAGATTCCGACGGCGACGGCATTGCAGATCCGCTTACGTTCGAACAATTCCAGAAATTGTGCGACGACCTTCTGGTGAAGAAGAACGGAACGATTACGCAGTATTCGTTTTTGCCGGGGCTTGCCGAAGCGAAAGTTCTGGCGCAGTTCCTTACAAACGCGGGCACCTCGTGGTTTAATTCTTCTACCTATGAATCGACGTTTTTACAGCAGAACGTAAAAGACGTGGTGAAATATTACTACGATATCTTAGCGAAAAACGAAGTGAACAATACCGGCTCTTCGATGCTTCCGCTGTTCTCTCAGGGGAAAGTAGCGATGATTATGAGCGGTATGTACGCCGTGGAATATTACGGGCTGGATAAGCTGAATCTCGGTGTGGCGTATCCGCCTGCGAAAGCCGGATGCGAATCAAAACCGTACACGACGGGCTGCGTGGGCATGGCGATTTCCGCACGTTCGAAGGTAAAGCAAGCCGCGTTTAAATTCGTGGAGTGGTATCTCGATTATATGGGCGAAAAATCGGCGGAGCGTGCGAGTAACTTCCCCGCGTTGAAAAAATATGCCGAAGAGTATATTCTGAACCCCGAAAAGAACACGAACGCGGTGCGGCTGGCGGCGGCGCAGAAATTCTATAAATCGCTGGATAAAGCGGTGGTGATCGACCGCAATAAATATTGCTCGCAAGCTTCTCTGGAGAGCATTGAATTTATGTATACGGGTGAATATCTCGAAGGCGCGATGACGTTCGACGAGTTCTGCGAAACGCTCGATTACGAAATAAATAAGCGCGTAAGGCTGGCAAAACAATCGTAAAATTGCCGAAGGGAGGAGTTTGATACCGATGACGAGGGAAAAGAAAACGACGTTATCGTTCTTTGCGTATATCAGTCCGTGGCTTCTGGGCTTTGCCTGTTTCGGATTGTTTCCGCTGGTGTATTCGCTGTATATCAGTTTCTGCCATTATCAGATGGGTGGAACACCCGTATTCGCGGGATTTCAGAATTACATCGATTTGTTCAAATATGAAAAATACTTTTTTACCACGCTGAAAAACACGTTTGTGTTTATGACGGCGACTACGGTGCTCGGCATGGGGTTCGGGTTGTTGTTTTCGCTGATGATCAACGCCGTGCCGGAGGCAAAGAGGTTTTATCAGACGGTGTACTATCTGCCTTCGATTCTGCCTTTCATCGCGGGAACGATGCTCTGGGAATCGATGTATGCGAAATACGGAATTCTGAACGGTATTCTCACCACGATGGGGCTTGACAGAGTGGCGTTTTTAGGGCATAAAAACGCGATGAAAAGCCTTGTGGTAATGTCGGTGTGGGGCGGCGTCGGCGGAAAAATCACCATGTTTCTGCCGGCGGTGGCGGGCGTGCCGAAAGATCTGCTTGAAACGATGGATCTGGACGGCGCGAACGCCTGGCAGAAATTCTGCCACGTTACGTTGCCCATGATTTCGCCTACGATTTTCTATCTGTTGATTATGGATATTATCGGCGGTTTGCAGGCATACGGACCGATGATGATGCTGGGCGGCGGAACCGCTACGATTACCGCAACGCTGCAGATTTACAACTACGCGATGATCGATCACACGATGGGCTATGCAAGCGCGTATGCGTGGATTATTTTCCTGATTGTGCTTGCGGTAACGTTTGTGTTCTTTAAATTCGGCGGAAAGAAGGTGTATTATGTTGACGAATGATATGATATCCGATACTTCCGTTCTTTCGCCCGAAGCGGGAAACGTTTCGGGAACACCCGGCAAAGTAACGAAATTTCACGATCGGAAGAAAGCGCGGAGAAGAAACAATATTATTCTTTATACGATTCTTTCTCTGGTGGCGGTGCTCATGGTGCTGCCTACGCTGGTAATGCTGTGTTCTTCGCTGAAATCGTACGACGATTATTATTCGATGCAGTTTCATCTGCTGCCGCGCGACGGAGTGCATTTCGATAACTACGCGCGTGTGTTTACTTCCAGCGAAAATTTCCTGTTGTGGATAGGCAATACGCTGTTTTTAATCGTTACGAACACGGTGCTTTGTACGGTTTCCACGTCGCTGGTGGCGTACGGTTTTGCAAAATTCCGTTGCAAAGCCTCCGACGCGCTGTTTATGGTACTGCTTGCCACGATGATGATTCCGTGGGCGGTAACCATGGTGCCTTCGTATCTGCTGTGGGCGCGGCTCGGACTGACGGATAGCTTCTATCCTTTGATTTTGCCGAGCATCGGCGGCAGCGCGTACTATGTGTTTATGTTCCGCCAGAACATGCGCGGGATTCCCAACGAAATTATGGAAGCGGCGGAAATGGACGGCGCGAATTCGCTGACGAGATTATTCAGAATCGTTCTGCCAAATTGCATTCCCGTGATCGTTACGATGGTGCTTTTCACGGCGATGGGCATCTGGGGCGATTATCTCGGACCGCTCATTTATCTGCGCCGACCCGAAAAATTCAATATTTCCCTTGGCATCAACATGCTTCGTTCGCAGACGACGCAGGGGAAACAGGATACGCCGATGCTGCTTGCGGCAAGCGTTTTAATGGCGATTCCTTCCATGATTATGTATTATACGGGCACGAAAATTTTCGCAAAGGGCATTTCGCTGCAAGGCGGCGTGAAAGGTTGAAGTTTACAGAAATACAATAAGAGGTAACGTCGGATGAAAAAAATTATTTTCGATACGGATATCGGCGGAGATTGCGACGACGCGGGCGCGCTTGCGATTCTGCACGAGGCGCAAAACGTGGGAAAGGCGGAATTGCTTGCCGTTACGCTGAGCACTTCCAGCCCGTACGCCGCGGGTTGCGCGGACGCGATTAACCGTTATTACCGCCATATCGTGCCGATCGGGCAGACGGAAACGAAAGCGCCCGGCGAGGACGAAAACGCCTATGAAGGTTCTTACGGAAAGGCGATTTATGAGGCTTTCGAAAACGGGTATCCGAAAGAAGAAAAGCCGCAAAGCGCCGTGAGAGTGATGCGCCGGCTGCTTGCGGAAAATACGGGCGATAAAATTACGATTGTCGCGGTGGGAAATTTCGAAAACCTTGCGGCGCTTCTTACAAGCGGCGCCGACGATATTTCTCCGTTGGCGGGCAAAGAACTTATGCTTGCGCAGGCGGAACGCATTGTGGCGATGGCATGCTTCTTTCCTTCGGAAAGCGTACCCGAAGTGTGGTTCGGCGACTGGAAAATGGAAGCGGAATTCAACGTTGCCGTAGATATTCCGTCTGCCCGCACAACGCTGAAAGAATGTCCCGTGCCCGTGTATTTTTCGCATTATCTTACCGGAATGAGCGTGCTTACGGGTGCGAGGCTGATGAAAATGGACGAAAAAAATCCTGCGGGGCGGAGCTACTACGTACATTCGAAAGGAAATCGTTCTTCGTGGGATCCCGCTGCGGCGTTCTTTGCCGTATACGGTTGCGGCAAGGCGTTTGAAATCAAGCGCCGCGGCAAAGTTACGATCAACGAAAAAGGCGTTTCTTCGTTTGAAGAAAACGCCGCGGGAAGCCATTATTTAATTGATTATATCGGCGAAACTTTGGCGGAAACCGCCTTGGACGAAGCCATGTGCGGAGAATATTCCGGCGACGAAAACTAATCGTCGTCGTGCAAAGTAAAAAAGTTTTTATCGGTTTCTTTGTTGAATTCTTTAATCGTGCGGTAGCGCGAACGGAATTCGGTGGGAGTGCAGTCGCATTTTTTCTGAAACGTTTTGCAAAACTGCGTGGTGGAGGCAAATCCCGCCATTTCCGCGATTTCGTAAACGCGCAGATTCGGGTTCTGCAATAAAAGCTCGGCGGCGCGTTGCAGGCGGAGATTCTGAAGATAGCGATAGGGCGGCTGCTTCATTACCGATTCGAACAAAGTGGAAAAATAAGAGCGCGATACGTACAATTCGTCGCAAAGAGAGGAAATCGTAATCGGTCTGTTTAAATTCAGCTGCATGTATTTGATGGAACGATCGATGATGGAGGAGAAAAACGCCTGATTTTTGGAATTTGCCACGTTGAATTTTGCGGCAAGGTTTCCAAGCAGCGAAAAGCAGGAAGCCGTGGCGCGGAAAGAAAACGCCGGAGAGTTTTCGTCGGCGGCGTCGCGCGCATAAGAAAGAAGTTCGGTTAAAGGCTGAATGTCTTTATCGGTATAATCGAAAACGGCAACGCCTTTCAAACCGCATTGTTCAAACAAAACGCTGCAGTCCGTTCCCGAAAACGCCACCCAGCAATATTTCCATTGCGTGCCTTTTTCGGAACCGTAATCCACAAGGTCCTGCGGCGAAATCACAAACGCTTTGCCTTTCGAAAGCGAATATTTTTTGGAATTGCAGCAAAAAAATCCGTTGCCTTCCAGCACGAAATGCACGATGTAATTTTCACGGTGAATCGGCGTATCGAGAAAAGGTCTTTCGTTGTTTTCTTCGCCGAATTCCACCAGATTCATCCCTTTGTATGTGGGCTGGTAGTTGATGTAAGTGAGCATATACGGATTGCGGATAATGTACACGGCTGAATTCGCTCCCTTGAAATTTAAGTGTAAATATTGTAACATAAAAAGAACAAAAAAGCAATAAAAAAATTCAAAAATTTTATTGCACGTTTTAAAAAATGTAAATTAACGGAAGATATCTCGTTAAAAGCCGTATAAATATCTGATATACGGCAGAGCAGGGGGAGATGTTTTTCCGCAAGGAGGAAATTTATGGCAAACAAAAAGACAACAAAACGCACGGCGGCAATCTTTGCCGTGATCGGCGCGCTGTCGCTTACGGGCGGCGTGCTGGCACAAAGCCGTGAGGGCGCGCATGCGGAAGGACGGAAACTTTTGTATTCCGCGGATTTCGAAAATCTGAACACTTCCGCTACGGCAGGCGAAATTTACGGAGCAACGTATTTCGCCGGCGCAAACCGTTCGATCGAAGAAACTTCGGCGGCGTACATCGAAGCGCCGTATGCGTTTTTCGATAACGGCTGTCAGAACGGGTCGCTTTATCTTGATTCGAACAGAGGGGTTAACTCAACGGATACAGATAAAACGTATACGATTACAATGAAAATTCAGCCGTACGGACTGGTAAGCAATACTACGCTGGGAATTACGGGCGAAAACAATGCGGCATATAATTCTGTGGTTATTCTCAATGCGGACGGAACGTCCTCCGCCGAAAACTACGGCAGCGAGAAATATATCAATCTTGTTTCCGCCGTGAAAGACGACGCCGGATGGTGGACGGCGGAATTTGCGGCGCAGGGCACGGGCAGCTGGTTATTCTTTAATTTTTATATGAATACCACCGATTATGCTACGGCGAACGCCAACAAAAATACGGGTTTGCGCCTGATGAATTTTACGGCGACGTGCGGCGATACCGTCGTGTACGATTTTGACGCGCCCGCCGGTTTGAACGGCGAAGCAGCGATTTTCGGGGCAAGCGGTTTTGCCGGAATCTCGAATGCGAAAACGACGGCTGCGGGCATTACGGGAAAATCGTTGAAAACCGTTTACGACTTTTACAGCACCGCCGACGGCGGCTGGCAGAGAGAGCCGTTGTACGTAAACGAGAATGCACTGAACGTGAATATGGAAGCGGACAAAAAGTATGTTGTACAATACGACGTGCGCCTGTTCGGCAGAGTAAATCAGGCGATCGGCATTTTCAGACAGGGCACGAACGATACCGATTCGCAGGTGATTTTAAAAGGCGACGGCACGTATCAGTCGGTGGAATATAAAGATACGAAAATGTTCGATAACGTTTCGGTTGTTTGTGAGGACGGCGTATTTCACGTACGCGTTACGCTGAACGGACTCGGCGGGTTGTTCAAGCTGGAAACGCTGATGCTTTCTTCCGACGCCGACGGCGCGAACGCCGCGAAAGATACGGGGTTGTATTTCGATAATTTTGCGATTTACGACGTAACGGACGGCGATACCGATCCCGAAGAACCGGCGGATCCCGCAACATTCGAATATACGAAACTTTTCGGGCAGACGTTCAACGCGGTGGATTCTTCCGTTTCCGGAAGCGACGCGATGTTCCACGCCTCGAAATTTGCGGGGCTTTCTTCGGGAGAGCTGACGATCGATGCGCAGGGCATTAACGGCACGAAAGCGCTGAAAGGCGTTTATGCGTTTTACGAGGACGGCGGCTGGCAGAAAGATAATTTATATCTCGATGCCGGCGCGACGGGCGGAACGGCAGAGGATAAACTGTACCGCATTTCGTTTGATTTAAAACCGTTCGGCGAATGGGATATGGTGTACGTCGGCTTCCAGACGCCTGCGGGAAAAACCGATTACGTCCGGCTGAACGCAGACGGAACTTTCGCGAAAGAGGGCGACGCGAAAATTATCGTAAAACATGCGGTTACTTACGCCGACGGCGTTTTCCATGTGGACGCGTACATGAACGGCACGGGCGGATACATTTTTAATTTCTTCAATATGCATTCCGGAAATCCCGCTACGGCAAACGCGGAGAATAATACGGGCGTGCTGCTGGATAATTACGTATTCGCGCAGAAAAAAGAACCGGAAGCGCCTTCTTTGAATAAAAAGGCGGCAACCTACAACGCGGCTGCGGAAAAGGATTTTTCCACGTACACGAATCTGGATAGCATAGAGGAAGTTAAATTCGGGGAGACGGTGCTTGAAACAACGCAATATACGTTTGCGGACGGCGTGCTTACCATAAAAGAAAGCGTAATGAAAGGTCTGCCCACGGGTACGAACACGCTTACCGTTACCGATGAGAACGATACCGTTGTTACGGCGGAAATCGACGTGATCAACGCGAAAACGGGCGCCGATTACGTGGCGGATTTTGCAGACATGCCGGAACTGGAAGGCGATCAGGACGCGAAAGATACGTTCTTCCGGAGCAGCTTTATGGATCCCGGCGAACAGAACGTATTCACCGAAGATTTCAACGGCAACAGAACGATTAAATTCGTATCTTCTTCCGTAGATTCCGATGACTTCACTTCGATGTTCCAGACGAACCCGCAGGGCGGACGGCTGAACATGATGACGAAAGACAAATGGCATACGATTACCGCCGATTTCAAACCGGTGAACGCTTCGTTGTTGCGGCTGCGTTGCCATATTTTCGATTCCGGAAAAGATACCGACTGGTGGTCGATGGAACTTGATCTGGCGGCAAAGAAACGCACGGACGACAACGCGCAGTCGAAATACGTGAATTTCGCGGTGGAAGAACTTGAAAACGGCTGGTACAGAGTATCGGTATCCTTCTATTTCACGGGCGAAGCGTATTCCGACGCGGCGAGCGCGTATGTGATTTATTCTTCCGCCAAAGAAAACGCAGACACCGTATGGTATATGGATAATTTCGAAGCGAATTCCGAATTGATTCCGTATTTTGTGGATGAAAACGAAGCGGGCTTTGATACGGCAACGAAGAAAGAAGCGTATCGCCTTGTGCAGCTGTACGATTTTACGGTAACCAAAGTGATGGCGGGCGACAAACAACTTACGGAAAACACCGATTACACGGTAACCAGAACTCCCGTAGGAACTTATCGTCTTGCGATTACGAAAGCGTTCTGCGAACAGTATTCCGCCGGCGATTCGGTTGCGATTTCGGTGCTGACGTCGAAAGGAAACACGCTGAATTTCACTTTGAATATTTTCGACAGTACGCCGTCGCTGCCTGCGGAAACGCTGACGTACGATAAGGCGCTGAAAAAGGATTTGTCTTTCGATATTTCGCTCGGCGGCTATCCGCTGGCTGCGGTGAAAGAGGGCGAAACGGCGATTTCGGACGGCGTTTATTATATGGACGGCGATAAATTTGTGCTGAAACAAACGTATCTGAAAACGTTGACGAACGGTACGCACGTGTTCGCGATTGAAACCGCTTCGGGCGCGACGGGAACGTTTACGGTGGAAATTTCCGATACGACGCCCGTCATCGCCGCGGAAACGCAGTATAAAAAGAACAGCGGCGCGCTGGAAATTGCGGTGGAAACGTACGGTAAAGAAATCGTTTCGGTGAAGCTGAATAACCGCGTATTGCAAAGCGGCGAATATACGTATGCAAACGGCAAACTGACGATTGCTGAATCGGTGATGAACGGTCTGATTGCCGGGGAATATACGCTGGAAGTGGAAACGGTTGTAAGCGCTGCGGGGAAAATCGTTGTCTCCGACGAACCGCCCGTATTTGCGGATGGCGAAGCGAAAGCCGTGAAAGGAAGCGATTTCGTGCTGACGGTGGACGTGAAGAATAAGACGGTGATTTCCGTATCGGTGGACGGATTGCCGCTCGGCGAGGATGATTTTACTTACGAAAACGGTACGCTCACAATAAAAGCCGCCGTTCTCGAAGAGATTGCGGCGGGCGAAAAGGAAATAGAAATCGTAACCGAAGGCGGAAAGGCGGTCAGAACGTTCACGCTTTCGGAAGCGCCGAAACAGGAAGAAAAGAAAGGTTGCGGCGGCTCGGTGGCGGCAGCAAGCGCGGCTGCGTTGTCGGCGGCGATTGCCGTGGCGTTTGCGGCAGGCAAAAAGAAACGCGACGAATCTGAAGATTAATCTGAAAATTTCGTTGCGGAACAATTAAAAATTTCCGCGGATAAAACCGCGGAATATCGGAAAAATCAAACAGGGCGTGTTCTCTTTATGTATTCTTTGGGGGACACGCCCTCGTATTTTTTGAAAATTTTACAGAAATGCGATTGGTCGTAAAAATCCAACTCTTCGGCAACGCTGCGCACGGAAAGGGCGTTTTCGGATAAATACCGCTTGCTCTTTTCGATTTTCATTGCGGTGCGCAGTTCGGAAAACGTTTTTTTGTATTCCGCTTTGAAAAATCGTTGTAAAGTGGAAATGCCGACGGATACGTGCGCGGCGGCTTCTGATTCGTTCATCAGTAAAAAATCGTCGCCCGAAATCATTCTTTCAATCCGTTCGCGGAGCGTTTCGCCGGACGACGTACCGCAAAGCACGTCGAATATGCGATAAAGAACGGATTTCACTCTGAAAGCGCCGCCGTAAGAAAAATTTGCTTCCGCAAGGTTTTTGAACAACAATTTCAGATCGTTCGTCGCGTTGTTTGCGATGACGGATACGCTTTTATCTTCCGGAAATACGGCTTCGTCGGTTGCTTCAAAATCGGCGCATTGAAAATTAATCAGCGTGTCCCGCGTTTTCGCAAAAGCCTGTCCGGAAAAGCTATCTGCCGAAAAATTTGCGTCGGCTCCGGCGCGGAACGTTGCTTTATAGCAGCTGCCTTTCGGGAGATACACCACGTCGCCCGCGGTGGCGGTAAGTTTTTTGCCGTTTAAAAACGTGTATTCGATTTCGCCCGATTCAATCAGACAAAAACCGAAATTCGGGCGCGGAACGCCGAGAAACGAGTAATAGGCGTTGTGCCGCCAGCATTGCGCCGCGGCATAAACGCAGGTAAGGTTTATATCGTCGTCTCTGTAACGTTTAAAAGGAAACATGATACAAAAAGTATAGCCGTTATTGCCGAAAATGTCAATAAAATTGACGTAAAAATACAAATTTGTGATAGATTTATCGTTGCGTCAAGCCTGCTGCGGGTGTACAATGAAAACATAAAACTGATTTCGGAGGAAAGAAGATGAAAATACGGGCGGTTACAACGGATAAATACGGATTCAAACGCGAAATCGGCGCGACGGAAATTTTTGAAGAAATGTACGGGGCACAGCGCGTGGAAGTATGCGATAAGCCTGTTACGGAAAATTTTCTCGGTTTCGGCATAGCGCTGACGGGAAGTTCGTGCGGTTTATTGCAGAAAATGAAGGCGGTCGCAAGGGAGAAGGTTCTTTCGGAAGCGTTCGGCGCGGAGGGACTGAATTTGTCGCTTGCGCGTATTTCCGTCGGCTCAAGCGATTATTCGCCTGAATTGTACTGCTACGAGGACGCCGAAGGTAATTTTACGATCGATAAGGACAAAGAATACGTATTGCCGGTGCTGCGCGAAGCATTGAAAACGAATAAAAATCTGAAAATATTCTGCGCGCCGTGGTCGCCGCCCGGAAGAATGAAAACGGGCGGTTCGATGTGCGGCGGATTTATTCGCGAAAGTTTTTTGGAAGAATATGCGGCATATTATTGCGATTTTCTTGCCGCTTATCGTCGCGAAGGAATCGATATTTTTGCATTGACGGCGCAAAACGAACCGGAAACGGATCAGGCTGGAAAAATGCCTGCATGCTTGTTTTCGCCGGAGCTGGAAGCGAAATTTATTTTTCTTCTGCGCAAAAAAATGCGGGAACGGGGATTGAATCCGGAAATATGGCTGTGCGATCATAATTTCATTTATGTAAAGCGCGTGCTCTGGCAAATGAAGGAATTTCCGGAGTTGTTGTCCGCCGTCAACGGAGCCGCGTTTCATTATTATGCCGGAGGGGCGGAACAGACGGAAGCGATAAGGAAGAAATATCCGCGGTTGGGGCTGCATTTCACGGAGGGCGGTCCGGGACTGTATAATAATTACGCCACCGATTATTGTAAATGGGGAGCTACCGTCTGCCGCGCGCTGAATCACGGATTCAGGAGCTTTACGGGGTGGAATCTGCTTCTCGACGAATCGGGGTCGCCGAACATCGGTCCGTTTTTCTGCGGCGGTTTAATCACCGTCGATTCGGTAACGGGCGAACTTTCCTACAGCGGACAATATCGTGCTTTTTCGCATTTCTCGCCGGTTATTACCCGCGGAGCAAGCGTTTATCCGTGCAAAGTATACGATTCCGCGGCGACGGGAACGGCTTCTTATCCGGCGGCGCCGCTTGCCTGCGATGCAACGGCTGCAAAAGATAAGAACGGCGTATTCAGCCTGTTTTTTGTAAATCCCACGCAGGAAAAGAAGCAAATCGTGTTAAAACGCGGTAAAAAAGCCGTTTATTTCGAAGCTTTTCCCGATTCGCTTACCACATTGCAGATAGAGGAGAAACAGGCGCTTTTGCAATAAAATTATTATGTCTGTCAGGCATAATACAGTATAAAATCATATAAAACACTTTAAATGATATAAAATATATGATTTTTAATTACTATGCCAGATATAATTATAATGTCTGACAGAGTAGTAAAACGGTGCGCCGGCTGCTGTATCGATGGCAAGGAGTATTTTATTAAGGCAGAAAAAGCCAGGCGTTTTTGAGGTAGAAAAGCAATAGCTAATTGCAGCGATAAGAAAAACTTCCGCGGAAAGTTTTAAAAACGCTTGAAAAAATCGCGACAAAATAAAAAAAACGTGCTATAATGTTTTTCGGAAAGCAAGATCGCTATACGGTCGCGGGGCGCGAAAGCGCCGTGAGGAAAGTCCGGGCAGCACAGGACAGGGCGCCTGATAACGTCAGGTGAAGGCGACTTCAAGGAAAGTGCAACAGAAATATACCGCGGAGGCGATTCTCGTTTCCGTAAGGGTGGAAAGGCGAGGCAAGAGCTCACCGGCGCTGCGGTAACGCGGCGTGCCATGTAAACCCCGCCCGCTGCAAGATTGGGCGTTCGTCGCACAGGGTTGTCCGCCCGACGAGCGCCGTGAATATCGCTTGAGCTTACCGGCGACGGCAAGCGTAGATAAATGACCGTACACGACAGAACCCGGCTTACAGACGGTCTTGTTTTCTTTTTTAGTATAAAAACCCGCAGAGAATTTTCGGTAACTCTCTGCGGGCGTTTTTTTGTCGGGCGGAATTGCATTAGGGCGAAGTTTCCGTAGCAAAGCATGAGGCGGTCTTATCGTCTCCGATGGAATACGTAGCGAAATCGGTGAACAAAACGTCGCTGTCGAATTCCACCATCACGCACGGACCCGTTTCCGCGATGCCGTACGAATAAAATTTGTTTTTCGGCAGAAGTACGAGATAATTTCCTTGTTGAAAACAATGTTTGTTGTAACTATTTGTTAGTGCCTGATATCGTTCTTTCATTAGAGCCTTTGCCGAATAAGGAGAGAAACGGTAAAGTGTTACTTTGTTTTAGAGATGACTTAGAAAAGACAAGTGATTTAAGTATTGTAATTGAACAACTTAAAGCCGAGAATATTGATTCGGATTTAACAGATACGGTTATTTCAGGTTATATTAATCCGGCTCAACGTGAAATGGTTGTACGGCAAAAGCTTAATGAATTTTCTCAATATTCCTTAGTGATATGTGATAGGTTACACGCAATGATATTTTCTGCTATTACTCTAACACCATGTATTGCTTTTGACAATGTGAGTAAAAAAGTGAGCGGTGTTTATGAGTGGTTACATGATTTGGATTACATAAAATGCATTCAATCAGATTCATTTGATATTACTTTAGTCAAAGAAATGCTTCAGGTAAAACCAATCTTTGACAATGTAAAATTTATGGAAAACTTTAAACCTTTAGAGGAAACAATAAAGAAATATAGTATGTAAATTTATTTTGGAATTATATAAAGCAAGGCGGTCGCAAATGAAAATCAAAATTAATAGAGTCATAAAAAAAGAAAACAAAATTGAGATTAATTATAGACAAGAGGGACTTGGTGAGTTTATTGATGACTCTGTAATACCTTTTTATGAGTATGGTTGCAATATTGAATCCGTACCGGATTCGATAGCAATTATTCCGTTTGTCGCTAACATAATACCTTTGGCATTCGTTTTAAATGTGGATATAGAAGTACCTTGTATAGATAGGGCTTTTTATGATTGTTTAGACGATTACTGCAAAGGATATCAAAATATGATTCCAATGATAAGCTTTTCAGGATCGGTAAAAGCACATTCTGTTGAGTCGAATAATTATGTTCCCCAAAAGAACTGTTTGTTATTTTCGGGCGGAATCGATGCTACAAATTCTTTAGCGGTAAATTCGGAGGTCATTGATGATTGTATTACTATTTGGGGGTCAGATATAGTAGTAGATAATACCGCCGGTTGGCAAATGATGAGTGCGGCGGTAAAAGATATAGTACATAAGTTTAGAAAAGATTGGTCGGTTATAAAATCAAATTTTAGGACTTACATAAATGAATGCACATTGGGTCAGCAGATTGTTGCAACAAAAGATAATTGGTGGCATGCGATGCAACATGGAATCGCATTGTTGGGACAGGTAGCACCTCTTGCTTATCTAAAAAAATATGGAACGATTTATATTGCCAGTTCTTTTACAAAAGAATTTCATCCTATTTGCGCTTCGGCCCCTCGGACAGATAATTGTTTTAAGTGCGCGTCAGCAATAACAAAGCATGATGGTTATGAATTTAACAGATGTCAAAAAATAGTGAATATAGAGAAGAAAAGGGCGGAACTGAATACGGTTTTCAATATACACGTTTGCTGGGAATCAACTTCCGGAAGTAACTGCGGACATTGTGAAAAGTGCTTGCGGTCATATTTGAATTGTCGGGCAGTAAATTGTGATAGTAGCAAATTGGGGATTTTGCCTTCGATTTCGATGCAGGAGATAAAAAATTTTTATTTGCATAAATTTGAGTTTAGAGAAAGCAATATTTATGCATATATTGTAACGCGCTTACGGCGTTTAAATATTTCTTCTGAATACGAAGTTTGCGGCGGTAAATCGTGGTGTAGTCTACGTTGAAATACCGTTTCATATCAATCATTCGCATACCGTTCATCATCGCCAAAAGTGTTTCATATTCATAATCGGGTAGTTTCATTGTTTTTATGATTTTATCGTAACGTTCGTAGGCTTCTTCGGCGTGTTGCTTTGCATAAGGATCAATCGTAAGTTCGTTGTGCCGCAAATTCTGATCTTCGTAACTGCCGACTT
>ERZ808270.23-NODE-23-length-98748-cov-6.340693_pt1 | contig 98748 bp, 73 predicted proteins | sample MGYA00521082_ERZ808270 | MGnify/ENA primary metagenome ERZ808270 (study PRJEB31516, sample SAMN03275594) | gut metagenome | biome: mammalia-associated habitat; material: feces | host: Papio cynocephalus | place: Kenya | collected 2012-07-27 ... | reverse complement strand
AGATGGACTTTGGCTTATTTGTTTCTACAATACGGCTTGTATGGGATGCTTACAATATAGTTTACAAGTAAAAGAGGTTATTTTCAGTCGATATTGGCTACGATGCGATGTTGCGTCGCTCCATCCATAATCTGCTGAAAGTAACCTCTTAAACTTATAAACGATTACTTAGCATTCAGAAAGTTTCTGAATACAAGCGTTCGTATAGTAATGTTTCAGAATATCTTTGTAGGCATATCCTTTGTCTGCCATGACGGCAGCGCCTATTTGGCATAGACCTACACCGTGTCCCCATCCAGCTCCAATCAGTTTGAATGAGGCAGGAATGTTCGTCGTAGGATCAATATCGTGACGTTCTACGATGAAAGCAGAACTATACAGATGACTGTCAGAGAGCATACGCCTAATTTCCAATTCCTTCCCAATCGTTAAGACGTGCTTGCTTCCTACTACTTGCAGTTTGATTAATCTACCACTTGCACCTCTTTCAATGGGTTTGAGGTCAATGATATCACCCAATTCTATGTTGAGTTTCTTCTCAATCAAACTTTTTATCTTCTCCTGGCTCAGCGTTACTTCCCATCGATAGAAGTCGGGTGTCTCTTGATCGTAGTTGTTGAGTACTTGAGATAGTAGGCGCTTGTCGCTTGTGTTGCAAAAGGCATCGGCATTCCCTCTAATCCATTTTTCTGCTTCTTCTTCGTTGGTTAGGTCGGGAAGGTCGTTAGACTCTGCATCTCTGATGGGAGTTAGGTAAGGATAATCCTTGTCGTCCCAGCAGGTGCTATAGCGTTCGCTTATTCCACCACAACATTTAGAAAATCTGGCGTCGCAGAGTTCTCCATCGAAGGTCAATACTTCTCCTTTTGTATCTTCGACGGCTTGCTTCACTTGTGGCAGAGCAGCTCTTGTAATGCCTTGGTATCGCTGACAATGATCATCAGCACACACGTCATAGAGCGTATGGTCGGAACGATCGTGCCAACGCAGCATTTCGTCGCTATGATGTACGAAGTTGAAATATCCTTCAGCATGATTGTCGCCGTTTATGCGATGAAGCATTTGGCTATAGACCCAACTTCTCGATACAACTGCATGTGTTCTCAGAAGTTCTAAGGAAGAGGTGGCACTCATCTCAGATGAAATCACGCTTTCCAAGTAATCTTCTACGGGTAGTTCGTTGATAACTACGAGTTTTTCCTCATCGACAATTAGCTTCAAACGTCCACGGAAAGTCTGGCTCTCCTGTCTCTCCCAATGGAATCCAATGCCTATGGTCACATTCTGAAGTGTGAAAGATGCCACTGTTTCGTTCTCTGGCACGAAATTGAGTTCGCTGTAAATATTTCCATTCCACAGGATGCCACCATCAATACACTCAACCTTTTGCTTCCCCTCAGTAACTGATCCTTTAGCCATGAAAGTACCATTGAGTTCGAACTCAACTTTTTGAGCATGCAAAATGCCTACACTGATTCGGCGGTTGGCCAAAGATTTGAGTATGCACGTACCATGATGCTTTGTTGTCCCCTCATTGAGAGAAGGACTCTTCTTGCGACCATGCAGTTTACGTACAACAGCATTAATCTCGTTTTCATCTAATGTAACTTCACGCAAAACAGAGGCTGCAAGTTGAGGAGTTATTTTCTCGAAGTCTTCTTGTCTCGGTGTAATAAGAAGCCCGCCCATATCTATCGACCCTGGGCTTACCAAGCATTTCTTCTTTCCTTCTGCTGTATAACACTCTGGACGATGTTTCTTGCGTGGAAATACGATGGTTACGATATGGTCGTCAACGTTAGGACCACTTTCTTGTCGCCAACAGAGGATATTGACATCGGGTTCCTTTCCTTTTTTACCTATGGGAAGGGTTTCCATAAGTTTTTTCAGCAAGATAGGGTTACCATTCTTGGCAGGAGGACCTTGCACTACGAATGCGGGGCAGGCATATCCTTTCAATCTGAAGATACCACCCGTTTTGGGTACATAGCCAAGTTCTTCCAAGTCAGCTTCATCTTCCTTAGTCGTAGGATAGATTCGTTCCAATTTATGCTCATAATAAGCCCAATCTTTTTCGATAGGCACATAACCGCGGTCGCCCGCTTGCAGATGAGCATGATCAGGAGCGGAGGCTCCACAGTTTGCTCCGTTATAGAATACAAACATGCCAGGCAGATTCCAAGCCACCTGATCCATAATTGCTGCAAAATGCTTAAACTCCTGATCTATGTGGCGACGAGTAGGAATCGTAAGATGATGAGGAAGAATAGGGTAGGGGTTGACCAGAAGTTGGAGCGTTCCTAATATAGGGAGTGAATGCTGTTGTATGGGACGATTTTGATCACAGAGAAAACACGGGCGTGCTTTAATGGATTTCGTATCAATCTTTGCCCCAGTGCTAACTATTCTGGAAGGATTAAATTGTACTCTAAGTTCGTTGTCACCCAAAGAAAGACTTTTGCTTTGAGTCTGTGAGCTAAGATCGTCAAATCGTTTCTTTGCTTCGTCCCATGATTGCATCTGATGATCGAAGAATTTGAGAGTCTCTTCCTTGCTGAGTGGATGATTCCATTTGGCTATCATGGCTTTTCGAGCGTTCAGCTCCAAGGTGCGTAACAAGTCTTTGTAGAGATTATTTTTGTTTTGATGAGCAATATCAAGTTTTGCGTCAGAGTTGCCATCCCATCGGCGACAGAGATAAAGTTCTTCAAAGATTCTTCCGATGCGATAATGACGAGAGAAAGCAAGACCAAGTGCATAGTCTTCTCCGTAGCTTGTATTAGGAAAGCCTATCTTTCTTAAAATGTCAGTACGGAACGCACGTGGAGCGCCAAGTCCGTTGATGCGAAGTGCATTGTTTCGTCCATTATCGGGAGTCCACTCAGTGTGGGCAATCAGTCCAGGAGGAAGCGTTTCAAGATTGAAGTTAACCATACGATAACTACCAATAATCATGGCTGCCTTTTGCGTATGAAATGCTTCTACAATCTTGCTGAGCGTGTGAGGGGAAGAGTAAAGGTCGTCTGAGTCGAGTTGTATTGCAAAGCGTCCGCAATGTTCAGAGCGAATGGCAAGATCCCAACATCCACCAATTCCTAAGTCGGTACGTGTGGGAGTAATAAGCACGACCCTATCATCATTTGCAAATTCCTTGACAGCTTCGGATGTGCCGTCTGTGGAATGATTGTCTACGATGATTACGTTAAAATTGAATTTTGCTTTTTGTTCTAATACGGAATGGATGGCATCTTTGATTGTTTTTACGCGGTTGCGCACGGGGATAATCACGCTTGCTTCTACGGGATAAACATCATCGTTTTCATTGGGTAGCTCGTCATATTCATTGGGAGCAAGCCATGCTCCGATATGCTTCAGATGCTCGGTGCACGCTTTCTCCATCTCCAACTGCACTTCACGATTAGACGGATTCACATAATCAAACTGTTTTTGGCCAGAGGCTCTGAGATCTGTTTCTTGTTCGGTATATAAAGGTTCGCGCACGTGAAGGAGTTGTCCATGCGAACTAATGTATAGTCGGAGTGCATAGAGAGCAGCATGTCGATAGCGAGCACTCTTCTCAACAGCTACGAAATCTTTGATATCCTTTGTGCGGTAGAGCAAGAGAGAACCAAAGTCGAAATCATCTCTTAATGCGCCCTCTTGATAATCTATCACGGGGTGTAAGCCCTGTTCATCATATCGGTCGGTATAGACCATGAGGGCTTTGTCTTCATGGTCAATAGTTCGCGTAGTTTGAATCAGACGTTCTAAAGCTCGATATCCAAGGGTTAGTGTGTGTGTACTTAGGTAGGTCGCCGTATAATGTGCACTAATCTTTTGAGCGATCTGTTTCAGAAACTTAATGCTGCGCAGATTTTCAGCTTCTACTATAGAACATTTGATATCAGCATATTGTTGGGCTGATTTTACACCATCGGGTGGGCAGACGAGGTAGAGGTGGCTGATAACTTCAGATTCCTTCAATTCCGCAATCAGCAAGTCTATATCCTTGCTTTGAGGAACATAGGCCAGAACAAAGTCTATTTTTTCTTGCATGTGTGCTTTTTGTCTTTGATTTTATGATGAAGCAAGCTATATGTAGCATATCAAGTTTGCACGGATGTATGCCAGCCGAAGCTTATCTTTTGCAAAGATAGATATTCTTTCCGATACCGCAATGTTGGCAAGAAATTCTTTCTTCGGCGTTCTTGGCCTATCTTTGATATATTCGCTTTAAATAGAAAACCATCAACTATTGCACTTTCCCTAAAGAATATGTATTACCTTTGCAGAGCAAACGTAGAAATAAGTTTACCCACAAATGGGTATTGATGAACTGAAGAGGCTTTTCTACTTTTGCAGACTTGTAAAAAATCACTATTATTAGTATGAAACTTTCAGATTTACATACCGGCGAACGTGGTGTGATTGTAAAAGTCTATGGACACGGAGGCTTTAGAAAGCGAATCGTGGAGATGGGCTTTGTGAAGGGAAAAACCGTGAAGGTCATTCTGAATGCTCCGCTCAAAGATCCGATAGAGTATGAACTTATGGGCTATAAGATATCTTTGCGTCGTGAAGAAGCAAAACTCGTTGAAGTAATCAGCGAGAGCGAAGCAAAGAATGATGCCCGACTGCATCCTGGAGAAGATCTTAAGGGTATAGTCTCAGGTGACGATGAGACAGAAGAATTCAAAATGCAGTTGGAATATCGCATGAAACAAATGGCGGCAGATAAGCACCGCGTAATCAACGTGGCACTTGTCGGGAATCCTAATTGTGGAAAGACCTCTCTCTTCAATGTTGCATCGGGTGGTCATGAGCATGTAGGCAACTACAGCGGGGTGACGGTTGATGCTAAAGAAGGCTTCATGGATATGAAAGTGCGCGTGCGCCGCGATGAAAATGGCGACGTTAAGGTAATACATGAAAGTGCTAATTCATGTAATGCCGCTTGCTCTGCATGCTCAGTAAACGGAAGTTGCGGTAAGAAAGAAGAAGACGGAAGTGAAGAACGTACGTATCATTTCCGCATTGTCGACCTCCCAGGCACTTATTCTCTCTCAGCTTATTCGCCTGAAGAATTATATGTGCGTAGACATTTGATAGATGAGACACCTGATATCGTCATCAATGTGGTAGATAGTTCCAATCTGGAACGCAACCTATATCTTACCACCCAACTTATTGATATGCACCAACGTATGGTGGTGGCTCTCAATATGTTCGATGAATTGCAACATAATGGAGATAAATTGGACTATGTACAGTTGGGGCATTTGCTCGGTGTCCCGATGATACCTACCATATCGCGTACAGGAAAAGGTATTCGTGACTTGTTTGAGACGGTCGTAGCAGTCTATGAAAATCAAAATGACAGTACGCTCGAACGCCATATTCACGTTAATCATGGTGCTGAGTTGGAACATAGCATTGATCGGCTTAAATTTATATTCCAAAAGAATCAAGACATACGTTATAAGTACTCTACACGCTATCTGGCTATCAAATTCTTGGAAGGCGATAGTTCTGCGCAGCAATTGGTAGAGACGCTTCCTCAACATGATGAACTCGTAGCTGCACGTTATGAGGAAACTCAACGCATTAAGGAAGAACTCCATGATACTCCTGATAATGCCATCACGGATGCCAAGTATGGATTTATTCAAGGAGCATTGAAAGAGACTTATCAGCCTCATGCAGTAAAGAGCGGAAAGAGTTTGACAGAAAAGATTGATAAGGTGGTGACCAATCGATACTTTGGTTTCCCTTTGTTCTTTATCGTTTTGTTCCTCATCTTCTTCTTTACCTTCCAACTTGGTTCGTATCCGATGGATTGGATCGATTGGTTAGTATCTAAAATTTCAGACTTTGTCAACTACGTCATGCCTGATGGCATACTGAAGGATATGATTGTAGATGGCGCGATTAGTGGTGTTGGAGCAGTTATCGTCTTTTTGCCTAACATCATGATATTGTATCTGTTTATTTCCATACTGGAAGATACGGGTTATATGGCGCGTGCAGCATTCATTATGGATAAATTGATGCATCGAATGGGACTACATGGTAAATCGTTTATACCGATGGTCATGGGCTTCGGCTGTAACGTACCTGCAATCATGGCTACTCGTACGATAGAGAATCCGAAAAGTAGACTGATTACCATGCTGATAACGCCGTTTATGTCATGTTCTGCTCGAATACCAATTTATGTAGTGCTTGTTGGTGCATTCTTCCCCCAGCATGGTGCCATCGTGATGCTCGGACTTTATGCTTTGGGTATTATAGCAGCTATTGTGATGGCTCGCGTGTTTAGCAAGTTCTTGATGAAAGGTGAGGATTTGCCTTTTGTGATGGAACTACCGCCTTATCGAATGCCTACAGCTAAATCTGTAGCACTTCATACATGGGAAAAAGGTCGTCAATATCTGCAGAAGATGGGAGGTATAATCTTGGTGTTCTCCTTGATTATATGGGCGCTTAATTATTTCCCACATGAAGACCAGCAGACTCAGCAGCCTGCATCACAGCAGATAGAGATGGTAAGCAATTCTCAGTCAGCTACTTCAGTAGACAATGCAACTAAAAAAACAAATACGACTATCAATGCTCAAGTAGCAGAACCCGAACCTTCTTATTTGCAACGTATCGGCCACTTTATTGCTCCAGTTATGGCTCCTATGCATTTCGATTGGAAGATGAGCGTCGGTATCCTTTCGGGTATAGGTGCTAAGGAATTGGTTGTTAGTACATTGTCTGTTATGTATGCAGGTGAAGATGTCGACACGGATTCGGCCTCAACGGATACAAAGCTCTCCGCTGCATTGAGAGCTAATATGTCGCAAAGTTCGGCCTTAGCTTACTTGGTATTCATTTTGTTCTATTTCCCTTGTATTGCCACGATTACGGCTATCAAAAATGAGAGTGGTGGGTGGAAATGGGCGCTCTTTACGGCGGCTTACACCACAGGCTTTGCTTACATTGCTTCGCTCATAACTTATTTGATTGCATCAAGCATACTTGGGTAAAACTTATATCCTTGATTTTCAATAAAGACAGAGTGTTCTGCTTAAGTTTCTCTAAAATGAGACTTAAGCAGAATACTCTGTCTTTATTGTGTGACGAAGGTAGAGTCGTGTAACGATTACGTTGAAATTTTGTAATAGAAATTTAATAATTTACTTTGTCTTTCGCTTATCAAATACTAATTTTGCAGCGCAACACAATTAGAACCCACGTTATATGGATTTTTTCTATCTTGGAATATTACTATTCCTCATTGTACTGGCAACGTTCGACTTATCTGTCGGCGTGGCAAACGATGCTGTAAACTTCTTAAGTCCAGCTGTAGGAGCTAAGGCAGCAAAGTTTCGTACCATACTTATCGTAGCAGCTGTCGGTATCTTTGTCGGAGCAAGTACATCAAGTGGTATGATGGATATAGCCCGTCATGGTGTGCTCAATCCTAATTTTTATACATTGAGCGATGTGATGTGTATATTCTTAGGTGTAGCTGCAACTGATGTCATCTTGCTTGATATTTTTAATACATTGGGCATGCCTACTTCTACAACCGTATCTATGGTGTTCGGCCTCTTGGGCGGTAGTACGGCATTGGCATTTTCTAAGATAATCACGGATGGACATACATATGCCGAACTTATCAATACAGATAAGGCGTTGAGTGTGATTATCGGTATATTCCTCTCTGTAGCCATCGCTTTTGTATTTGGCTTTATAGTGATGTGGATCACTCGTGTTGTATTTACTTTTCATTATAAGAAACATCTTCGTTATAGCATAGCCATCTTCGGTGGTTTGAGTATTACCTCCATTTTTTATTTTTTGTTGGTAAGCGGTCTTCGTACGAGTCCGGTACTATCAGACATTGGTTGGACTCCAGAGTGGATTGATCAGCATAAACTTTATATCCTTTTAATAAGTTTCTGCTCGTTTACTATCTTAATGGAGATTCTTCACCTCTGCAAGGTCAATATCTTCCGCATTGTCGTATTGTTTGGTACTTTCGCTTTGGCAATGGCTTTTGCAGGAAATGACCTCGTAAACTTCATTGGTACGCCTCTTGCAGGTTTGGAATCTTTCATTGATTTCACGAATAATGGCAATGGTGCAACTCCTGATCACTACATAGTAAGCGTTCTGGCCGGAGAGAGTCAGCTACCTTATAAGCAATTCTATCTGATTGCAGCGGGCATTATTATGACTGTGGCAATCTGTACTTCTAAAAAAGCTCACAAGGTGGTAGAGACTACGGTTAATTTGTCTCGTCAAGATGAAGGCGAAGAGGTATTCTCATCTTCACGTTTGGCTCGTCGAACCGTTCGTGCAGTGCTAAATACGACTAATGCCATGTCGCGTCACGTGCCAAAGTGCGTATCTTCATGGATTAATACGCGTTTCTCGCAAGAGGATATTTACCTCGAAGATGGGGCAGCATTCGACCAAGTGAGAGCAGCAGTCAATCTTGTATTAGCTGGTTTGCTAATTGTAGTTGGTACAACGCTCCAACTTCCGCTATCTACTACTTATGTTGCTTTCATGGTGGCCATGGGTTCTTCTTTAGCTGATAGAGCTTGGGGTCGTGAGACTGCCGTTTATCGTATCACGGGTGTAATTACAGTGATTGGTGGATGGTTCATCACAGCAGGAGCAGCATTTATCGTAAGCTTCTTCATTGCTACCATTAATCATTTGGGTGGTTTCGTCGCTATGATTCTGGTGATGGGCGTAGTAGCTTTGGTTATTGTCAACAACAATCGCAGATTTAAGAAGAAACAAGAGCAAGATAATGTTGACACACTCTTCCGTCAGCTTGTACGTAGTCACGATCGCAACGAAACGTGGAATCTTTTGCTTGAGCACGTACGTCGTACGCAAGGCAATATTCTCGTCTTTGCTCGTGAAACATTTAGAAATATATCGCAGGGTCTGATGCATGACAACGTGCGTTTGCTTCGCACTGCCTCTCATAGTATTGACAATGAGAAGAGTACTTGGAAACGTTATCGTAGAAAGGAAATCCTGGGTATGCGCAAGATTGACTCTTTAGTGGCAGTGGAAAAGAATACGTGGTTCCACTTAGGTTGCAACTGTGCTTCTCAGATTATTTATGGTCTAAAACGTATGCTTGAGCCATGTGTAGAACACGTTGATAATAACTTCAACCCGTTACCTCAAGAATATGTGGATGAGTTTACTCCTATCTGCAATGATGTTGATCGTTTCCTTGATGCAGCAAGCCGCATGATTACTTCGGGCGACTTTGCAGATATCGATAAGTTGCTCGTTGATGGTAATGTAATTAAAAATCGTATCTCGCAGATCCGTCATGCACAGCAAGATCGCATCCAGCGAGAGAATTCTAATATCAAGACAGCGTTGCTCTATCTTTCCACACTACAGGAAACACAGGAATTGATTGCAGCTGCTCGTCATTTTGTACGTGCAAGCAAACGTTTCCAAATTCAGTAGAGGCCCTGTTCGTGTAAACTTTTGAATCTCATGATGCGCGAGCAAGAGAGCACTCCTCCTATTATATATGTGAGTGAAACTCTTGCTCGCGCATTTATTACTGATAAGAACTTGTAGGTGCTTTTCCGATTGAATCAAATAGTGAAGCATCAAATTGAGTAACTTTTTTCATTACAATGTGAGATTTTTATAGTAAATATCTTATATTTGCGCTCAATATTATAGATTCAAAATTGGAAGTTTCACCCTTAAATAGATAAAGCTTATGAAGAAAATTTTTGTTGTTGCCCTTCTCTGTATGGGAATGCTCCCATTTACAGCAGTGGATTCAGTTGCTCAACATTATGGAGTGGATGGTATTTCCATCAATTATTGTGAGTCGCAGTTGAAGAACTCGAATTTGGTAACTACGCGCAAGTTTACTCCTAATGCATTCCAAACACTTCATGCTTCTACTGCAGTTGAGGTGGTTTATACTTCTACAACCTCGCAGAAAGCTCAGGTAAAGGTAACAGTCACACGTGAATATGCTGATTATCTTGTTGCCGAAGTTTCTTATGGTGGAGCACTGAATATTTACTGGGATACAAAACGATTGAAGCACGACTTTAAGCGTAAGAAGTTTGACCTTGTTGCTCGTATTGAGGTGAATGCTCCCGCACCTGATGTGATTAAGAGCGAGAGCGGAGCTTCTATCAGCATTCCGCAAACGCTTTCTCTCAGCAATAGACTCACTGTAAATGCTACAAGCGGATCGGAAATAGAGGTGGGTAATATAGAGTGTGCATCCTTGAACGCGTCTACCACCAGTGGCGCTTCATTTGAGGTAAAATCAGCGCGCTGTACAACGGTAAAGGTTTCTGCTTCAAGTGGATCTGAAGTAGATATAGAAAACTTGAATGTTTCAAAGAGCGTTGATTTGTGTGCAAGCAGTGGTTCAAAGGTTGAGAGCAAGAATCTTTCAGGTGAGGCCAACATAATAGCAAATGCTTCGAGCGGTTCGTCAATCTCCTTGTCGGGAAAGACAAATGGTGAAACAAGTCTTGAAGCTTCAAGTGGTGCAATCATTGAAGCCTACGATCTGCAGGTACCTTTTGCTACAGCCAATGCATCATCAGGATCAAAAGTAAAAGCCCCGAAAGCAAAGGAGTTGCAGATCAAGGAAGAATCCAGTGGTGATGTACATTGGAAAGGTAAGCCAACGGTGACAAAGATAAAGTAATCAGATTCTCTTCTATGAGATGATATCTTTATTGTTGAAATAATTAAGCGCGATTCGATATATTATCTACTGAATATCGAATCGCGCTTTGCTAATTATCATTGCCATCGGATAAGGTGGCGCTTTATAACTTCTTATTCATTGTTATCCATAGAAGAATCAGATTTTGTCTCAAAGCAGATGATAATCTGCTTTAGTCGTTGACAATCTGTTGTGCTGTCAGATGGTTGCTCTTGAGAAATTCATTGTAGTCAAAACGATCAACGAACTCTTTGCGAGCGCCATAACAACGTACCTTCATATCGGAGTCGCCATAGAATCGTGCAATTTTTTCACCAAAACCTCCATCGAGTTGTCCATCTTCGAGTGTGATGACTGTATGATGATTGGTCTTGAGAGAGCTGAGCAAGTCGGTATCGAGTCCTGTGATATAACGAGGATTAATCAATGTGGCATGAATGCCCTTCTCCTTGTAAGCTTCAACTACTTGACAACCGAGTGAGTAGAAAGAGCCTAATGCAATAACTGCGATTTCGCTTCCTTCGCGGGTGATTTGATAGCGGTTGAGTTGGTCGTAGCTTTTTTCTGGAGTTGTGTCATTGGTAGCTGAAAGCGATACGTTGGGTACGCGGATGCCTACAGGATGCTCTGTATACTGAATAGCCCAGCGGAGCATTGCCTCGTATTCTGCCAAGCAGGTTGGTGCGAGGTATACGAAATTGGGGATGTTGCCCATAAGACATATGTCGTAGAAACCGAGGTGAGTTACGTCATTAAGTCCGCAGAGTGTTCCACCAAATACTACGATAGTTGCTGGATTGTTGTTGATACAAAGATCTTGCGAGAGTTGGTCGTAGGTACGCTGAAGGAATGAACTATGCACACCGAATACGGGGCGTCCACCTCGCTTAGCGATTGCACTCGACATTGCAACGGCCGTCTCTTCGGCAATGCCTACATCGACAAACTGTTTGCCTGCTTCTTTTCTCTTCTCTGGAGTCCAACCCCATATGCCTGGTGTGCCAGCTGTAAGTGCTACTACGCGAGGATCTTTCTTCATCTCAGCGATAAGCAGATCGGCAGTGAAGTCGCCAAAGCCTGGACCGAATTGATATTCTTTTTTCGTCTCTCCCGTCTCGATCACGAAGGGGAAGCCCCAGTGAAAACGTTCTTTCTGTTCTTCCGCAAAGCTATAGCCTTTACCTTTGAGCGTATTAATATGTACTACGATGGGGTGATCCGTGTCTTTTACCTGCAAGAAAGCTTCAATCAATGCCGAAATGTCATTTCCCTCATTTACATAGAGATAGTCCAATCCCATGGCACGGAAAAGGTTGCATGCACACGTGCCGTTCGAATCGCGTAAGGCTTGCAGATTATGGTAAAGTCCGCCATGATTTTCAGCTATTGACATCTGATTGTCATTGACAATGATGATGAGGTTTGTGCCAATCTCTGCAGCCATGTCAAGTCCTTCAAGTGCTTCTCCGCCGCTTAGCGATCCATCACCTATTACAGCGATGACATTCTCTGTGCCTTGTTGCAAATCACGCCCTTTTGCCAGTCCGCAAGCCAAACTTACGGACGTAGAAGTATGGCCTATTACGAAATGGTCGTGAGCACTTTCTGAGGGTTCGGTATAGCCTGAAACGTCGTCGTAGTCCTTAGGATTAAGGAACGCGTCCTTACGTCCGGTGAGCATTTTATGAGTATAACTTTGATGGCTCACATCGAAAACGATTTTGTCTTCAGGTGAATTGAACACGTAGTGCAATGCAATAGTGGCTTCCACCATACCAAGGTTAGGCCCGATATGACCGCCATGGTCAGAGAGTTTCTGTAGAAGGAAGTGGCGCACTTCCTTTGCTAATGAATCAAGTTCCGTGATGCCAAGCTTCTTGACATCGGCAGGTGAATTGATGTTTTCCAGATACATATAAATAGTTTTGTTGATTTCACGATGCAAAATTACAAACTCTCTTGAATTATAGTATTACCATTATCACAGAATGACTTCACAATATTGTGGAACGAGTATTTCGCTCAGAGTACTTGGCGCATTTATGATAAAGTATGGATGCAACAATGAATCCGTTCTTTCATATCAAGAGAGAGAACATAAAATCACACTTATAAGGACTATTGATCTGATATGTCCACCATTATGGCAATACCAAAACCATCATTAATATGTCGTTGTCAGCCCTTTTAGCTGGTTCGTAACGTTCGAAATGAATGCTCGTATCGAACGAAATGAGTGTTCATATCGAACGAAATGAGTGTTCATATCGAACGAAATGAGTCATGTTCGACATGACTTTGATTAACTTTACAAGTAGGTTAGCGTCCTTTATACTCTTTATGATCACTCAAAAAGGGTATCAGACAATTCGTAGTCAGACAAAAGATTAGTGCATGGGAAAGGCATTCGGATGTGCGGTGTTGGAATTTGTAAATGGATTGACAAGTTAACAGGTAAGTTTGTAGATTCCAATCGCTCTTTTTTTATCGAGACAAGTAGTCTAAGACATATCTATTTGTCAACTTGTTTACCCCGTTAACCAAGAATTCCTCCAACGGGTTCTTGGATGTAAGCCAACAATAATCGCCTTACCTCGTTCTATAAAGAGAATGGGTAAGGCGATTAGTATGCAATGAGAGGGGTATTGAAACTCCAGATTTAATATGTACTTTCAGCGTGCGTCAGTACATCCAAAGTTTGGTATTTATTACTTTGCGCTCGGTGTGATAATAAACGAGAAGGCGTGGTCGGCATAAGGAATCAAATATTCGGAGAAAGGAATAGCCCCCCATGAGTCTACACAACCTAAGCCCATCTGACGTTGCGCAATGTGCACTACAGTGAATGGACGAGGCGTCAAGTCGCCTGCATGAATCTGATGAGCTTCTTTGATAGGACCTCCATCAAGATCGGCTGTGAGATAGGGGATGGATGTCATCTCCAATGGTTCGGGAGCAGTGAATGTCAAACCCTCATGCGATGCAGATGAATACACGCTCCACCAACGCACATCGGTCTTATTGCCGCATTCTTGCGGGCGAATATAGGGCGAGTATTGTTCTGAAACGCTCTGATCGTAAATGCCCAGGAAGGTGGATGTGTGTCGATCAGAGTAATTTTCTATCGGTCCACGTCCATAATAGTGTATACGATCGTAGGTCTGTGGCATAACGAGTGTCATACCAAAACGTGGAAGCATGGGCTTTTGCTTGGCTTGTGGATTGACTTTTAGTTGCTGCTCTACGATGACTTGTCCTTGTGGAGTCAGTGTATAGGCAAGCGTAAGCGATGCTTCTACATTAGGCATATCATATTGTGCTGTTACTTTTCTGCAGAGTCCTGTAGCCTCTTCGGTCAAGCTCTTTAACTTCATCTCGGGAGCTTTCCATGCAGCGAGTCTCTGGGGAAGAGATGCACCATAGTCATTGTCGGTCGGAGCACGCCAGAAGTCAGGAACGAGAGAATAGCCTTCTTCGAACAAGGGCTTGCCGTTAATGTCAAGATAGTCGATGAAGCCTGTTTTCTTGTTGATAGTAATTGTGGTATTTTTAGCACTCAGACTCATGCAAGCCAATTGTTCTTCTTTCGTGACAGCTGGCGTTGTTGCTGTAACTTTCTTGCCCGTAGACATTACTGCCGGACGCATAGGCTGCGCTGTCATTGTGGCAGACAGGGTGGGGAAGTGATAGTCGGAAAGTATGAACTCTTGTCGGGCAACGAGATGACCTGCTTTGAGAAGCGGTTCGTCATGTTTAAGACGATAGTCTACTTGCAATGTGTATTCTCCTGCTGCAGAGGGAAGTTTGTATCCTTCTATCTGTAAGCTGGCATGGCCCTGTGGCAACACTTGAATATCTGCAATGGTTCCCGCACCGACTTGCTCGCCATTGCGGAGGAGCGTCCAGTTGAATGAAACATTGGAGAGGTCGCGGAAGAAGTTCTCGTTGTAAATGTCGACGAGGCCCTTTTGTGGATCCTTCAGTGTGGTCCACACGTTTTGATAATAATAGCTCGTTTCATCTACGTGAGGGTGAGCTATACGATCGGGGTTGAAGAGACCATTGCAATTGAAATTGTGATCGCTTGCAGGATACCGTCCAAAGTCGCCTCCGTAAGCATAGATTTCTTTGCCTTGCTTGTTCTTGCTACGCAAGCCTTGGTCTACGAAGTCCCAGATGAAGCCTCCTTGAAACTTAGGATACTTGCGTACTAACTCCCAATATTTTCCAAATCCGCCTTCAGAATTGCCCATGGCATGAGCATATTCGCAGAGAATCATGGGTTTTGTAGCGTTGCTCTGAGCATATGCTTCGCATTGTTGAGGCGTGATATACATTTCGGCATAGATATCTGTGCCGCGAGCTTGTATGGCACGCTCGTATTGTACAGGACGTGAATGGTCGTAGGCTTTTACATCATCATAAGCCTTTTCGAAGTTTGGACCATATCCGCCTTCATTTCCTAAACTCCAGGTGACAATGCATGGGTGGTTCTTGAGCACGTGAGTGTTGTTGCGATTGCGTTCAAGATGCACTTGCTCATAGCGCGGAACTTTGGCCAGGCTTTTGTCTCCATAGCCCATTCCGTGAGTTTCGATATTGGCTTCTGCCACGACATAAAGTCCGTATTGGTCGCAAAGGTCGTACCAACGTGGATCGTTTGGGTAATGGCTTGTACGCACGGCATTGATATTATGCTCTTTCATGATGCGTATGTCTTGCAACATGCGTTCTGTACTTACTACGTAGCCTCCATCTGGATCTATTTCATGTCGGTCTACACCTTTAATAAGTACGGGCTTTCCATTGACGAGGAATTGTGCATTCTTAATCTCAACCTTGCGGAAACCTACGTTTTGGGTGATGCTTTCTAATACATTTGATCCGTCGGTGAGATCAATACGCAACTTGTAGAGATGCGGAGTCTCGGCACTCCATTTTAGAGGATTTTTCACGTTCCATACAGTATGAGCGTTGTTGCCTAATACAAGTTTCTCAGACTGTATGACGTTTCCTTGCTCATCTGTAAGTGTCAGCAGAGCTTGCTTCCCCTTACACTGGGTAGATGAAAGGCGAATGTCGAGTTGGCCATCTTGGTAATTTTTGGTAAGGTCTGGTGTGATAAACACGTCTGTGATATGGCTCTGTGGACGTGCATAAAGATAGACTTCACGTGCGATACCAGTGAGCCGCCAGAAATCTTGATCTTCAAAATAAGAGCCGTCGCACCAGCGCATCACCTGCATTGCAATGAGATTCTTTTGGCCAGCTTTTAGATAGGGCGTAAGATCGAATTCTGCCGCCGACTTGGAGTCTTCACTATATCCCACAAATTTACCATTCACCCATACGGAGAGGTTAGATGTGGCTGAGCCAACGTGTAGAAAAACTTTTTCGCCTTTCCAAGTGGCGGGAATGGTAATCTCTTTGCGATAAGAACCAGTATAGTTGTTTTTTTCTTCTACGAATGGTGGATTAGGCTCAAACTGTGTGGCCCATGCGTACCCAATGTTTTTGTAAATAGCATCGCCGTGTCCGTTCAGCTCAAATAGGCCAGGAACGTGGAAATCCTCCCATTGGCTGTCGTCATAGGAGGGCAAGAAGAAGTTCTTTGGAGCGTCTTGATGATTTTTAGCGAACTGAAATTTCCACTTTCCTTCGAGTGAAAGAAAACGGGTTGATTGAGATTTGTTGCCTGTCTGTGCTGCCTTTACACTTTCAAAAGCAAAGAAGTCAGAACGAGGCGCTTCCGTATGTAACCTGTTGACGGAAGGGTCAAGCCAAAAGGGAGTCGTGCCCTTTTGCGCATTAGATGAGAGGAACCCAAGGGTGAGGAATCCTATCAGAAATGTCTTTTTCATGGTGAGTATAGTTTGATTAATTAAAAGGATCTGTCCAAAGTTACTAAGAAAATCAGACTTCTATGTCACGACGCCAGCATATTAGAACTGTACAATCGTTTATTATAGTGTGTGTTGAGAATTGAGCTGGATTGTAGCTTTGTGTTTACTGATTCTGTTTGATTAGTGCATAGGCTGAGTATAGCCCCAATTGTCCAGCTTTGCTTAAGTCGGCAAATGCTTTATTTTTCTCGCCCATACGCAGATATATCAAAGCACGATTGTAGTATGCTTCAGGTAATCTGGTGTCAAGTTGCAAGGCTTGGCTGAAAAATTGCAGAGCGCTTTCTCTTGCGTCTTGATGAGCTAAAAGGCATCCCGCATTATAAAGCACATAAGCATTATCGGGCGCAAGACGCGAGGCTTTTTGCAGAGATGACAAAGCAAAGTTGCAGTATGATTTGCGCTGCTGACCTGTTGCCGTAGATGCAAGATGGAGCAATATATTGCTACGTTGGATGAGTGCTATGATAGAAGTAGAATCGGCTGCAATAGCTTCATTTACATCGTTAAGTGCAGAAGAATAATCGTATTTAGCCAAATGGATGGCTGACATGAGCAGAGATCTTTGTGCTGATGACAAATTATTGGCAATACGAGCGACCTGTCGCTCATCGGCTTCTACATCTTGCTGATTGTGGCTGTCTGCTTGGGCAGTTAGTGCAAAGACACGATTAAGTGTGTTGACATGCTTATAATGATTGATTTCAGGCATAAAGCCCACGGAGTGATAGCCACGTGTATAAGCCTTACAAAATGAGGGCGTATACATGGGCATGAACTCATTAGTCACTTTCTCATTCTGCACTTTGCCAAACATCATACCGAACACATTGCGTACAGTATCAGGGTCTTCTTGTACAAGTTGTTGGTATTTGTCTAATTCATGGTCGGAGCGTAGGCGAACTTTGTTTTTTGCTAAAGCTCTTGCATTGCCTGTTGCCACATCTAAATTGCGACGAGCTACGACTGTCTCATCGTTTTGAGCACCACGAATGTCGCCCATCTTTCGGCGAAGATAGGCTCGCTGTGTATAGCCATACATGAAGTTGGGGTAGATACGGATAAGTTGTGAATAGTCGGCTATGGCTCCTCTGTAATTGCCCACTTTGGCTCGTATTTGTGCGCGATTGTAGAGCGCTAACGTGTTGTATGGCTCTGTTTGGATGATGAAGTCGAAGTCATTTAGTGCTCGATTCAAGTCGCCTACGAAGTAGCGTAGCAGTCCGCGATTATAATGTGCCACGAAATGTGTAGGCTGTAATTCAATGGTTTTGTCGTAATCGGCTATAGCTAATCCAAATTTGCCTAAAGCATGACGAGCTTGTGCACGAGCTACGTACAATTCGAAATCATTAGGCATGTAGCTTATGGCTTGCGAAAGGCAAGAATCGGCAAGCGAATAGTGCTCTTTATTAAGTTCATATTTCCCTTTAAAAGACCATGCGCTTGCTTCTTTGGGATTGATCTTAAGTAATTGGTCTATCCACGTCAAACCTTGCAGGGTGTCTTTTTGCTCGAAAAGGCTTTGTGCTTTGACCATGTACGTGCGATAGTACCTTGGCCATTTCTGAATCATAAAAGAAAGGTCGGAGTCTGCTTGAGCATAATCCTTGAGCTGTAAATAGCAAAGCGAACGATTATAACGGGCTCCTTGATCTTCTGGCAGATCTTTAAGCACACGCGAATAGTCTGAGATTGCCCCTTGAAAGTCATTGTTGTGTATGCGACAAAGTCCACGGAGTTGATATACTTCCGTGATAAAAGGATTGAGTTCGAGGCTCTTGTCGCAATCATTTTCGGCTCCGAAATAATCCTCGAGTGTAAATTTTGCGTAAGCTCTATAGTAATAAGGAGCAGATAGGAAAGGTTTGCTTTCTATAGCGCGATTGAAATACTGTATGGCTGTGACATAGTCGTCAGCTCCCAAAGCGTTCCTTCCCATATTTGTGATGGTCTCTGCATCAATCTGTGCATGTAATGGTAGAGAGTGGCTAAGCAGAGCGAGACAAACAGCAAAGGCATACTTGCTCACATTATGAATGATGTGAAGCATGTATGCCTGTATGTAATTGATTGCATTGAACATAACCAATTTGTGATGTGTTCAAAACTTTGAGCACGGGATAACAATTTTATCTCGATTTTGCTCTTATGCTTATTTCGTCTTGAGGCTAATCAGATAGCTTATTCGTAGATATAGATAGCCTATCCTATAAGGTCTTATTACTTCTTGGGGCTTTTTACTTTGTATGCACAGCGGAATTTGCCTTTAAGCATCTGAGAAAGCTTACTGCGTATCATCTGTTTGCGAAGTGCCGATATGCGATCAATGAAGAGATGGGCATCCAAGTGATCAAATTCGTGTTGCATTACACGAGCTAAGAATCCATCAACCCATTCGTCGTGCTCGTTGAAGTCTTCATCCAAATATTTCACGTGAATGCGTGTAGGACGGCGTACGGGCTCATTGATTCCCGGAAGGCTCAGACAACCTTCATCCATGAGTTTGGTCTCTGTATCATCGTATTCTACGATGTGTGGATTGATGTATGCTTTATTAAAGCCCTCGTATTCTGGATATTCGTCTTTAAGAACATCGAGCGTGATTACTACCACTCGAATTGCTTTGCCTATCTGTGGTGCTGCAAGTCCGACACCATCGCTATGATACATGGTTTCAAACATATCAGCGATTAGTTGCTTCAGATCGGGATAGTCGGGCGTAATGTCCTCGCATTCTTTTCGCAACACGGGCATGCCATATGTATAAATAGGAAGAATCATATTTTATTTTCTAATTTAGTGAATATGTATGGTGAAAGAATATGAATTGTCTATCTTGTGCTTTCGCGTTTAATTTTATATCGTGAACTTACGATAGGATAGGACAATCTTACGTGCTGATTTATCGCCTCTGTTCCATGTAGTTCTGAAGGATGATGCAAGCGCTAATTTCGTCTACCAATCCTTTATCATTCTGACGCCTCTTCTTGCCGATTCCACTATCTAAAATTGCCTGATGAGCGAGTACAGAGGTGAATCGCTCGTCATAGAAGTCGACTGGAATTTGTGGAATGATTTTCTTGAGCTTCTCTGAGAATACGATGACTCTTTTTTGATTCTCGGATGGTTGTCCATTGGGTTGTGTGGGTAGCCCTATTACAAATCGTTCCACTTCCTCGCGGCTAACGTATTCTCTCAAGAACTTGATTAGATCTTTTGTATCGACAGTTGTCAGTCCGTTGGCGATGATTTGCGAGGGGTCTGTAACGGCAATGCCTGTACGTTTCTTGCCGTAATCAATGGAAAGGATGCGCATAATTGCTATATGGCTTGCTTCACCTCTATAGAAGAGGCAACATGTTTCTCTATAAAATAAGAAAAGGGTGCGCGTTATTAGTTTAAGCGCACATCCTTTTCTTGTGATGGGTTTTATAAAAGTCTTTCTTCTGCTTTATTTAATCATATCACAACCCATATAAGGTTGCAGAGCCTTAGGAATGCGAATGCCTTCTGGAGTCTGGAAGTCTTCAAGCAAGGCGGCAACGATACGTGGAAGAGCTAATGCTGAACCATTGAGCGTGTGACAGAGGTGAGTCTTCTTGTCACTTCCACGATAACGACATTGTAGACGATTTGCCTGATAGGTATCGAAGTTTGATACAGAACTTACTTCCAACCAACGTTTCTGCGCTTCACTGTATACCTCGAAGTCGTAGCAGATAGAAGAGGTAAAACTCATATCACCACCGCAAAGACGGAGAATGCGGTAGGGGAGTTCAAGCTTTTGAAGCAAACCTTCTACGTGAGCCAACATCTCTTGGTGTGACTGCTCAGAATGTTCGGGAGTGTCAATGCGTACAATCTCAATCTTTGAGAATTCGTGCAGACGATTCAAACCGCGCACATCCTTGCCATAGCTTCCTGCCTCACGACGGAAGCACTCTGTGTAAGCACAATTCTTGATAGGAAGTTGGTCTTCGTTGAGAATGACGTCACGATAGATATTTGTTACAGGAACTTCTGCTGTCGGTATCAAGTAGAGATCGTCTACTTCGCAATGATACATCTGTCCTTCCTTATCAGGAAGCTGACCTGTACCGAAACCAGAAGCTGCATTTACAACCGTAGGAGGCATAATCTCAGTGTAGCCTGCTTCACGAGCTTGATCCAAGAAGAAATTAATCAAAGCTCTTTGCAGGCGAGCACCCATACCTATATATACAGGGAAACCAGCACCTGAGATCTTTACACCTAAATCAAAGTCTATCAAGTTGTACTTCTTAGCCAATTCCCAGTGAGGAAGAGCATTCTGAGGAAGCACAGTGTCGTGACCGCCAGTTTTTACTACAAGATTATCTTCTGCACCAACACCTTCGGGAACGATGTCATAGGGAACGTTCGGAATAGTATAAAGCAAGTTGCGCTTGTCTTCCTCAGCTTGCTTCATGACTTCTTCTAACTCTTTGCTCTTGGTCTTGATTGTAGCTACTTCTTGTTTGGCTGCTTCTGCTTCGTCTTTCTTGCCTTCTTTCATAAGGCCGCCGATGCTTTTGGAAAGTGTCTTGACTTTCGCATTCAAGCTATCGAGTTCAGCTTGTGCTTCTTTGCGTTTATTATCGAAAGCGAGCACGTTGTCAATGGCTTCACGTGCGCCTTTAAAGTGCTTCTTTTCCAAGCCGCGAATCACGGCTTCTTTGTCATCTGTGATTTGTTTGATTGTAAGCATGACTTTCTTTTCTTATGTTGTTGACCGCAAAAGTAACAATTTTTCTTTAGAAATCGTACAAGTAGAAAGCAGAATATCAAGCTTGCTTGAATATTATGCTGAGGCATTGTCAGTTTTCTCCCAGAGAAAGGACAAAGAAAAGCAGGTTATGCTCAAAGGTCGGAGCATAACCCGCTTGCAAATGTGCCTACACTGATAGTGCATTTACTCTAATTATGTCTTACATCATTACTTGGTTCAAAGAGTAGTTTCCCATAATTTTGGAACGATCTACGTGTCCTCTGATGCCAGGTACACTTCCTGTCGATGTATACTGCCACATGATGTAATCTTTACCATCGTTGAGGGTGGGAGAGTCGCTACGATAGCGAGCTATCATAAAGTGGTAGTCTTTAAACTCGCCTTGTAGGTAGCGATTGTAGAAGTTGTGATAGGTATAAAGCAAGGGCTTCTTACCATAATACTCAGTAACCTTCTCTACAAAAGCACGTAGGTCGGCAATGAAAGCATCTGATGATACAGACCCTCTATGCTCTATATCAATGATGGGCACTAAGTCTTGTTCGTCCATCTTTACTACAGAGGTCATGTTGTCGAATTGCTTCTTCCAATCTACATTTGGACGATAGAAGTGATAACTTCCCACACTCAGGCCTACTCTGCGTGCTTCGTTCAAGTTACGCTCATAAGTATCATCTACGAGCGAGGCACCTTCTGTGGCTTTAAGATAAACGTATGAGATGGGTGTGCCGTCTACTACTTGATCCCAATTGATACTCCCCTGATAATGGGATACATCAATTCCCTCCTTGTATTTGGAGTTAATGCGAGCATTGGATGTTCTGATAAAGACTGCAGCAGCATGCATCATGCGCTTTTCGCCCACTGCTTTTGTGGCCATAGCATCAGGCTCCATAGCCACATAGGCAGCCATTCCTTTACCATGGTTTTTATCTTTCTTGCGAGCATTAGCAGAAGCCGGCAAAAACATTAATGCCGACATCAGTAGTGCGCTGCAAGTATATAAATTTATCTTATTTCTAAAGTTCCTTTTCTTCTCCATGCTTGCAAAGATAGCAGATTATTTGATAATCACCAAGAAACTGAATTGCTTTTTAAAGTATTTTATATGCTGTTATGCATAATATCTTTCACTTAAGTCTTGTTTATATGCTATTTATCTTTCATCTCTCGATTTTGCTGTAGTAAATCAGTACTAGTTGTATTATTTCAATTTAAGTTGTGCATAAACAAAAGGGATGGTATACCTTTCTAAAAATATGAAGATATACCATCCTGCAATGATGTGTGCGAGTAATTGTATCTTTATTCGCTGAAATAGGCTTCTGGAAGCTGACGGCAATTGTAGGTGGAAGCCATTACTTCACCATAAGCTCCTGCTGATCGGAATGCAATGAAGTCTCCACGATGTGTGATGGGAAGCACTTCGTCAGTGCTAAACACATCGCTGCTTTCACAAATGGGACCTACTACATCGTACTTGTCTTTAGGCGCATCATTTGCTGCTGAGAGATTCTGCGTAAAGTGATGAGAACCATACATGGCTGGGCGTACTAACTCAGTAAATCCTGCGTCAACGATAACGAATTTCTTCGTATGTCCTTCTTTAACGTAGAGTGTTCGAGCAATAAGAGATCCACATTGTGCTACTACGCTACGGCCCAACTCAAAGTGGAGTTGCTGACCCTCACGGAGCTTTAAGTGCTCTTCGAAAAGTTCGAAATATTCTTTGAAGTTAGGAATAGGATTGCCGTCAGGGTTGTCATAATCAATACCTAAGCCACCGCCAACATTAATATTAGCCGTCTGGATCCCCTCTTTGTCAAGTATATCTTGTAGTTCGTTGATACGATCACATAAAGCTACGTAGACAGAAAGGTCAAGAATCTGGCTGCCGATATGAAAATGAAGTCCAGTATACTCCACAGCGTCCAATGACTCTGCTTTGCGGATAGCAGGAATCATGTCTTCCATGGCAATGCCAAACTTATTCTCGTTTAGGCCCGTTGTAATCTTGGCATGCGTATGTGCATCGACATTCGGGTTGATACGGAAGGCAACGTGAGCTTTTTTGCCCATTTCGTGAGCAATCTCATTGATAACTTCCAATTCAGGAAGGCTCTCCACGTTGAAGCAGAAAATACCTTTTTCCAAAGCGATACGGATTTCTTTATCGCTTTTTCCTACGCCAGCGTATACGATCTTCTGACCATCAAACCCTGCCATGTCTGCAGCCTCAATCTCTCCGCCCGATACGCAGTCAGCTCCCAATCCAGATTGAGCAATAATCTCCAGAATACCTGGATTGGCATTAGCTTTTATGGCATAATGCACGTGGAAGTTTTTGCGATGATCAGTCTCTGCATGTATCGCCTTGAGAGTCTGATTCAGAATGTCTAAGTCGTAGTAATAGAATGGAGTGTCTAGTTTAGAGAAAATTGTGGTGGGGAAAGTCATTATTCTGCTTTTTGTTGGTTATTGAAAAGTTTTTCACTCAAGGCACACAAAGCAGCTTTCTTGTCGGATTCGCGCACAAGGAAGGAGATATTGTGGTTGCTACCTCCGTAGGCGATCATTCTCACGGGAATCTGTGCCAAGGCCTCTGTTACCAAAGTCTCAAAGCCCACGTTACCCCATCTCAAGTCTCCTACAACGCATATAATGCACATGTTCTCATCAATGCTAATAGTGCCATATTTTTTGAGTTCCTCTACGATATTGGCTAAGTGCGCATTGTTGTCGATGGTTAGCGTCACGCCTACTTCGCTTGTTGTCACCATATCTACGGGAGTATGGTTCACTTCGAAAGTTTCAAAGAGCTTATGTAGGAATCCTGTGGCGAGAAGCATGCGTGAAGATACGATCTTGATGGCCGTAATATTGTCCTTAGCAGCTACAGCCTTGATCGTACCCTTCTGCATTTGATCATTGATGATGGTTCCAGGCGCAGAGGGATCCATGGTGTTGAGTAATCGTACGGGAACTCCTGCATAGTGAGCGGGTTGAATGCAAGTAGGGTGAAGGATCTTAGCACCGAAGTAAGCCAATTCTGCTGCTTCTTCGAAATTGAGTTGACGAACAGGAGTGGTATTGGGCACATAACGTGGATCGTTATTGTGCATACCATCTATATCCGTCCAAATCTGAATCTCTTCTGCACGGAGCACAGCACCTACCAAGCAAGCTGTGTAGTCAGAGCCTCCACGTTGCAGATTATCCACGTCACCGTTGATATTGCGGCAGATGAATCCTTGAGTGATATAGAGCTCGTAACCATCGTTCTTTTTCAAGATGTCGGTGATATGTTCTTTGATATAGGGCATATCGGGCTCGCCATTGCTATCAGTACGCATGAAGTCGAGAGCGGGAATCAACATTACTTTCACGCCCTGTTCCTTTAAGTAATTAGTCACCATGTTGGTGCTCATCAGTTCGCCCTGTGCAAGGATTTCCTTCTCCAACTTGTCTGAATACTCTTGCGTTGTCAAGTTGTGAAGGTGCATGAAGATATCAAGCAGGAGCGCATTGGTCTTCTCCTTGTTTTCTTCTTTGCTATAGAGTTCTTCCACGTGCTGCTTATAGAGCGTACGTAACTTGTTGATTACGTTACCAGCAGCTTCCAGGTTGCGCTTCTTTATGTAGTCGGCAATTTCTACCAGTGAGTTGGTTGTTCCCGACATAGCCGAGAGTACCACGATCTTACGATTGCCGTCAGTTATCAGTTGGCAAACATCTTTCATTCTCTGCGGAGAACCTACTGAGGTGCCGCCGAACTTCAGAATTTTCATAGTCTTTGTCTATTTATATGATGGTTACTTGTTGTATTCTTATCTTCTCAGAATTTGATTTTTGTCCTATCCTCTATAGGTGAGGAGAGTTCTATTCTGTCTCAGCCTCTATAGCTACGTTGTAGTCGTTTGTTACTTCCTTTACGGAACCATCTTCGCAACGATATACAATGCCGGGGAACTCTGTAAGCAAGTTTAGATTGTGCGTTACCATGACTACTGCCGCACCTTGTTCGCGTACTGACTGAAGTATGCACATTATCTGTCTGCTTGTTTCTGGATCGAGATTACCTGTAGGTTCATCAGCCAAAATAATACGTGGGTTGTTGAGTAAAGCTCTGGCTATGCACACACGTTGCTGTTCACCACCTGAAAGCTCGTGTGGAAAGCTGTGAACTTTTTCGCTTAGACCAACCATGTTGAGCACCTCCTGTATACGGCCAGGACGAGCTTTCTTTTTCCAACCAGTAGCTTTTAGTACGAAATCCAGATTTTGCTCTACTGTCATTTCTCTAAGCAATTGGAAATCTTGGAATATGATGCCAAGTTGCTTACGCAGTTGTGGAATTTGATGTGTCCTGAGTTTATTGAGGTCGAACTCAAGTACAGATCCTTCGCCAGCTACGGGAGATAATTCACCATAAAGCGTACGCAGCAGTGATGTCTTGCCGCTACCTACCTTACCTATTATATATATAAAGTCATTGTCGTCTACGCAGAAGTTCACTCCATTTAGAATAGGATGATCTTCATGTTGCAACACGATGTCGTGCAATTCTATGAGCATATCCTTCAGGTGTTTTTAGAGAACGTTTGTTCTTCAAGGGGGTTGTTGATTAGTCTAATTTCAGCACAGCCAAGAATGCCTTTTGAGGCACCTGTACGTTGCCGATTTCCTTCATACGTTTCTTTCCTCGTTTCTGTTTCTCAAGGAGTTTGCGCTTACGACTGATATCACCACCGTAACACTTTGCTGTCACATCTTTGCGTACTTGCTTCACTGTCTCGCGTGCAATGATTTTAGCACCAATCGCCGCCTGAATAGCAATATCAAACTGTTGGCGAGGAAGCAACTCCTTAAGTTTTTCGCACATTCTGCGTCCGAAATATACAGAGTTATCTACGTGTGTAAGTGTAGAAAGTGCGTCTACGGGCTCTCCGTTGAGCAAGATGTCTAACTTGACAAGTTTAGAAGGCCTAAACCCTATTGGGTGATAGTCAAACGAAGCATAACCTTTAGAAATACTCTTAAGCTTGTCGTAGAAATCTATGACAATCTCTGCCAATGGCATGTCGTAATATAGTTCCACACGATCGCCCGATACGTATTCTTGCTTTACCAATTCTCCTCGTTTTCCTAAGCAGAGGGTCATGATATTGCCAATATATTCGGTGCGTGTGATGATTGATGCGCGTATGTAAGGCTCTTCAATGTGGTCAATCTCCGTCTGGTCGGGCATACCCGCAGGATTATGCACCTCCATCATCTCACCATGTTTATCGTAGACATTGTAGCTAACGTTGGGCACCGTGGTTATCACGTTCATATTGAACTCACGATCCAAGCGTTCTTGTACAATTTCCATGTGGAGAAGTCCCAAGAATCCACATCGGAAGCCAAAGCCTAAGGCAACAGACGATTCAGGTTGGAAAGTCAAGGAAGCATCGTTAAGTTGGAGCTTCTCTAAGCTTGCACGAAGTTGTTCGAAATCTTCCGTTTCAATAGGGTATACACCTGCGAAAACCATAGGCTTTACCTCTTCAAAGCCTGCAATAGCTTTTTCACAAGGATTTTCTACACTTGTAATTGTATCGCCTACCTTAACCTCTGTGGCAGTCTTAATACCACTTACGATGTAGCCCACGTCGCCGCATTTCAACTCTTTGCGTGGTGAAAGATCCATCTTAAGCACGCCGATTTCATCAGCATGATAGCTCTTTTGCGTGTTAACGAAGATCACATCCTCGTCTTTGTGAATACAGCCATTTTCAATCTTGAAATACGCAATAATGCCTCTGAACGGATTGAACACGGAGTCAAAGATAAGTGCTTGAAGAGAAGCATTCTCGTCGCCAGTAGGAGCGGGGATACGTTCTACGACGGCACGTAATATTTCGTCAACACCTTCGCCCGTTTTGCCTGAAGCTCGAAGGATCTCTTCTCGCTTGCAGCCCAAGAGATCGATAATCTCGTCTTCCACTTCTTCGGGCATCGAGTTTACCATATCGCATTTACTCAATACGGGGATAATCTCGAGATTGTGTTCTATTGCCATGTAAAGGTTGGAGATCGTTTGGGCTTGTACGCCTTGTGTAGAGTCTACTAAGAGCAGACATCCCTCACAGGCAGCGATGCTTCTTGATACTTCGTAAGCAAAGTCAACGTGTCCTGGAGTGTCAATCAGATTAAGCCGATAGGTTTCACCATCCATCTCGTAGTCCATCTGTATGGCATGACTCTTAATCGTAATGCCACGTTCACGCTCCAAGTCCATGTCGTCGAGCATCTGTCCTTCGGTCACTTTTACAGTTTTTGTACGTTCCAACAGACGATCGGCCAAGGTACTTTTGCCGTGGTCAATATGTGCGATGATGCAGAAGTTGCGTATATGATTCATTATATTATATTCGTAAGGGAGTATTAAAACTTCTCAGATTCTTCAAAGCTAACAGCACGCTTCAGATCTTTTTCGCTCAATATCACATCGTCGCCCTTAATGGGCCAGTCAATGCCTATGGTCGGATCGTTGTAGCGGATGGAGCATTCTGTCTCGGGGGCATAGCGGTTGTCCACTTTATATGTAAATACAGCCGTTTCGCTCAGCACTTGGAATCCATGTGCAAATCCTCTCGGAATAAATAGTTGCTTCTTGTTCTCAGCAGAAAGTTCCACCATCACATATTTTCCGAAAGTAGGTGAATTCTTGCGTAAATCTACTGCGACATCAACTACTGTGCCTTGGAGTACGCGTACCAACTTAGCTTGTGAGGCTTCTCCTTTTTGAAAATGCAAACCACGGAGCACACCTCGTGAAGACATCGATTGATTGTCTTGCACAAAATGTACTTCGTGGCCTATTGCGCGATTGAAGTCCTCCTCGCGCCAAGTTTCCATAAAATATCCACGCGCATCTTCAAAAACGCGCGGTTCTAATACCCATACACCGGGTATGGCTGTCTTGATATATTCCATGTGCTTAGTGTAAAATGGTAAGGAAATGTTGGAGTAGAACATGTATCTGCTCCAACGATTCCTACCACTAATTTTTCATATAATCTTATTCAATTACCACTTTCCCGTCTATTACTTTAGCGTGGAAATTCGTCTGTTCGGGGTGTTCCATGATAAAGTCACAGAGAGGATCTTCAAGGTTGTGCTGAATGGAGCGCTTAAGCGAACGGGCACCATACTGAGCGTCAAACCCTTTATCCACGATGAGTTGCTTGGCAGCTTCGTCTACTTCTATACTGAATCCATTTTGCTTCATGCGTTGATTCAAGTCGTGTAGCTCAATTTCGGCAATTTGCATAGCACTATCTTTGTTCAATGGGTTGAACATGATGATGTCGTCTAATCGATTCAAAAATTCAGGAGCAAATTGTTTGCGAAGCGTCTTAAGGATAATCCCCTCTGCCACTTCTCCGCTCAGTTCTCCTTGTGTACGACCAAATCCAACGCCCGATCCAAACTCGCGCAACTGACGTGTACCACTATTGGAAGTCAGTATAATAATGGTATTGCGGAAGTCGACGGTGGTGCCATTGCCATCTGTCATGCGTCCTTCGTCCATCACCTGAAGCAGTGTGTTGAACACGTCTGGATGAGCTTTTTCTATTTCATCAAGCAAAATGACAGAGTACGGATGGCGTCTTACTCGCTCGGTCAATTGTCCTCCCTCTTCATAGCCTACATAGCCCGGAGGAGCACCTACGAGTCTACTCACACTATACTTTTCTCCATATTCACTCATGTCAACACGGATCAAAGCGTCTTTAGAGCCAAACATCCATTCTGCCAAGCATTTTACAAGATGAGTTTTACCCACACCGGTAGGACCGACAAAGAGGAATGTGCCGATGGGACGATCGTTGCCTTTCAATCCGATACGACTACGTGTGATAGCACGTGTAAGTCTTTCGATGGCCTTATCTTGAGCAATTACTTTTTGTGAGAGTGCATTGCGCATGCCTTTGAGTCGTTCGCCTTCGTCTGTGGCGATACGCGTGGCTGGCACGCCACTCATCATTGACACGACCTCAGCTACATCATTGGCGTTCACCTCGCTAGGGTGGCTTTTCTGCTGATTCTGCCATTCTTCTGTGGCTTTATCCAGTTCGCGTGTCATGTCTTGCACTTGATCGCGCAAGTTGGCAGCCAATTCATAGTTTTGCTCCTTAGCAGCTTGTATCTTTTGATTGCGCAGATCGTCAATGCGTTGCTGGAGTTCTTCCAATTTTTGGGGCTTTCCTGTTCCAGCCAAGTGCATGCGCGCTCCTACCTCGTCTAATGCATCAATAGCCTTATCGGGGAGAGCACGGTCTGTCACGTAGCGCACGGTCAAGTCTACACATGCTTTCAGCGCATCGTCAGTATAAGTCACATTGTGATGATCTTCGTAGCGATTCTTTATATTGTGTAGGATGGTAAGGGTCTCTTCAGCCGTTGTAGGCTCCAACATAATCTTTTGGAAACGGCGATCGAGAGCACCATCTTTTTCTATCGTTTTCTTAAACTCATTGATGGTCGTTGCACCAATGCATTGTATTTCGCCACGAGCCAAAGCGGGCTTAAGTATGTTGGCAGCGTCCAAGCTTCCGGGAGCAGATCCTGCACCTATTATAGTGTGGATCTCATCGATAAATAGGATAATCTCTGGATGTGTCTGAAGTTCTTTAATCAGTCTGCGGAGTCTTTCTTCAAACTGACCTCTGTATTGTGTACCAGCAACGATTGTTGCCATGTTGAGTGAGACGATGCGTTTGTTGTCAAGCAAATGCGGTACATTGTGTTTCGCAATTCGTTCTGCTAAGCCTTCAACGATGGCGCTTTTTCCCACACCAGGTTCACCTATAATAATAGGATTGTTCTTTTTTCTTCGGCATAGAATCTGAACAATGCGTTCTATTTCCTTCTCGCGACCTACGACAGGATCAAGTCCTCCCTTTTCAGCCACCTTTGTCAAATCTGTGCCAAAGTTGTCAGTAATAGGAGTGTCTGTGTCGCTCTTCTTCTGTGCTGTATTGGTCTTATTGCTCGATCCTTGTTGAGGCCCACCATCCATATCGTCAGGGAATGGGCTATTATCTTCATTGGGAAAGTTGAAGTCGTCTTGAGGAGTGGTAGTTTCCTTTTCCAAAAAAGCTTCTTGTGCTTTTTCATAGGTAAGCCCCTGTCCCATCAAGAGGGCTTTTGCTTCATTCTGACGATCGTGAAGAATCGATAGGATGATTAGTCCCTCGTTTTCGCAACGACCTTTGTAAAGCTTGTATTCAAGCACAAGCAGACGTACCACGCGTGTACATTCTGTATCGAAATCAACGTAGGGCAGTTCGTCACTAACACCAGCGTCAATCCGATCGTTGTTCCACTCTGCCTCTTCTGTCATAATCTTACGTATGGCAGCGAGCATGCTCTCTACATCTGCTCCGAGTGCTTTGAAAGCTTGTACTATTTTTTCATTCTTCAAGGCAGTAAACAATAAGCATATTGTTGTTACCTGTGAGATACCAAATTTTAATGCATCGGTCTTGCTCTCTTCGAGCAAGCGTGCAGTTCCGGCGGGTATTTCAAATTTCATAACTGGATTTCTCTTTGTTTTAACTGAGTAAGCAATGCAAATGTCGTGCCATTTTTTTCTAACAGTGCTTAGCATTCTTATCGAGTGGAGATAGCATCTTTCCGTTTTATAGATATAACTCTCCTATATATATAATGTATATGTCAAGGCACATTACGCTACAAAAATACATATAATCTTTGAACTGACAATGTTTTTGTCGGCGAAAGCCGTACAATCGTTTCTTAATTCCTTCTTGTAAACATTCGCTATATCTTCTTAGATTTAAGCTCACTATTTGTTTATTTGTGATCGCGTTTAATTCCGTTTCAAATAAGCGAATAGTGAAGAACTGCGTGAGATCTCTGATAATCACGTAGTTGTGTATGTGAGAAATCAAAAGATGGGTGACTTGAGTGCATTTTCTGCTTGTTTTCTGCTCATTTTCCCTCCCTTTTGATCTCATTTTATGCCCAAGAAAAAGAAATTACATGCCCAAAGAGTTTATTCTTGTTGGGCAAAGCGTCTGAATTTGATGGGCATGAAGTTTTTTTTTGATTATAAACTCTTTAAATATATATCTAGATTGAGATTTTTCGTTGTCAAAATCTATTCACATTTTATGTAAGAGAATAGTTGCTTTTGAAAGCGTATTATGAACGAAGTTGTGCGTGGTTTAGTGGTGTTAAAACTTGCTATTCTAACGATATAGATCTATAACCTTTAATGATCTTCATCATTAACCTCTTAAAGTCTTCATCGTTAACTACTAATAGTCTTCATCATTAGAGTACTATGATAAAGGTCTTTAGAAAGAGATAGTTTAGATGAATATTCATGGTGGACTTAAGGGTCGTTTTTTTTCTTTATGAGCGATGCGACTCACGTTGCCGAAGCCATGAATCTTTAGTTTGATATGATGTCTTATTTGTGTGCAATGTTTACATGAGTTTTATCGTTCTGGGATATAATGATGTTTGGTCTGGTGGGTTTGGATAAATCGGTTTAATAAGCGTATAACATAGAAACAATAGGTTTAAAGTCCTTTACAATGATTTTTTTTCGTACATTTGCAATAATATTGGTTTGTTGCGTTTACAAGTAACATACAATGTTCTTTCAAGATTTTCCTTTGTATGGTAAAACGGAGGATGCTTGATTTTGATATAAACTTTAAAGAAATAGCTTAGAATACATGATACTGAAGAGAATAATTCTTGCATTAGCATTGTCCCTTTCGATGTCTGCAACGCTCTATGCACAGTCTACCATGACTGACAATCAAGTGATGCAGTTTATGGTAAAAGAAAATGCACGAGGCACTTCACGTGCAGAAATCGTGACTAAACTAATGGAGCGTGGCGTGCAGATAGATCAGATCCGACGCATTCGCGATAAATATGAGAAGCAAAAGAATGGTGATGTGCCTGGAGCACGTAACATCTCTGGCGTATCAAACAACGACTCGCGTATGCGCCAAAATAATGGCGATAAGCGTGCAGAAGAGTTAAAAGGAGCTGGTCAGCGCAGAACGCAGTCACAAAGGGTAGATGTCAATACAATGTCGCCCACACAACTTCGTAAATATCAGCGTCAGCAACGAAGTGAATATTTCGATGAGATGGAAGAACTTTTGCCTGACTCTTTGGATGGGCTGAATTTTCCTGACGATGATTCTACTTCGCCCAAGCATAAAGGGCGCGAAGTGTTCGGACGTAATATTTTCAATAATCGTAAGCTCTCGTTTGAACCCAATATGAATATTGCCACGCCGCAAGACTATCGCCTCGGTCCTGGCGATGCAGTCTATGTAGACGTATGGGGCGCTTCTCAAGAGCGATTTGAAAGTACAGTCTCACCCGATGGGACTATTAATATTGAGTCATATGGCCCTATCAATGTGGATGGACTGACCGTGGCACAGGCTAACCAGAAGTTGCGTTCTACGGTTGGCGCACGCTATAGTGGTTCTAATATCCGCCTTACTGTTGGACAGACCAAGACGATTTCGGTAAACGTGATGGGCGAAGTGAAAGTGCCTGGCACGTATACGCTTTCGGCCTTTGCCACTGTATTTAATGCCCTTTATATGGCGGGCGGTACGAATGATATCGGTACGCTTCGTAATATCAAGATTTATCGAAAGGGTCGATTGATTTCCACTTGTGATATCTATGACTATATTCTAAATGGTGATATGAAGGGCAACGTACGCCTTACTTCTGGTGATGTGATTATCGTAGGCCCTTATGAGTGCTTGGTAAATATTACGGGTAAAGTAAAGCGTCCGATGTATTACGAGATGAAATCGAAAGAGAGCGTGGGTACTCTGATAAAGTATGCTGGTGGCTTTACGGGCGATGCCTATCAAGGGAATATTCGCTTGATGCGTAAGTCGGGTGGCGAACTTTCTGTTTACTCTATTGACGATTTTGATCGTAATTCGTTCCAATTGGCTGATGGCGACTCTGTCGCTGTTGACTCTGTTCTGCAGCGTTATAGCAATATGGTAGAAGTAAAGGGAGCTGTGATGCGTCCGGGTATGTATCAGATGAATGGTAATATCACTACCGTACGTGAACTTTTGGAAGCTGCTGGTGGTTTGGCAGAAGATGCTTTCTCTACTCGTGGTTTCATTCACCGCATGAAGGAAGACCGCACTTTAGAGTCAATCGATCTTGATATCAATGGCATCCTTCAGCATACTGTAGCTGACGTTCCCCTGAAGAATGAAGACGTACTCTTTATTCCATCAAAGAAGATTATGCAGGAAGAGCGTACGTTGAGTATCTCTGGTGAGGTAAATTACCCGGGTATTTACGATTATGCTGACAATACTACGTTGGAAACCTTTATTCTTCAAGCAGGTGGACTGAAAGACGCTGCTTCGGTGGTTAAGGTTGACGTATCCCGCCGTGTTCGAAACAACAAGGCAATGGAGTCGTCAGAACAGGTGGCTAAATCGTTCAGTTTCTCACTGAAGGATGGTTTCGTGGTAGATGGCACGCAAAATTTCATTTTGGAACCTTTTGATGAAGTCTATGTACGTCGCAGTCCTGGATATGTAGAACAGCAGCATGTAGCCGTAGAAGGCGAAGTATCCTTCTCTGGCACTTATGCGCTGAGCAATAAGGGTATGCGCTTGAGCGATCTCGTACGTGAGTCGGGTGGACTTACCAAAGAGGCCTATGCTCTGGGGGCGCACTTGGAACGTACGCTTACTCCTGCCGAAAAGATTAAGCAGCAGTCCATGCTCAAGCTGGCTCTCAGCGGCGACTCTATTGATATGCGCAAGATTGATCTCGGCGATACGCAGACCGTGGGTATTAATCTCGAACAAGCCTTGCTCCATCCGGGTGATAATAAATGGGACATTGTATTGCGTGAGGGCGATAAGTTGATCGTACCGCAGTATAGCAATACGGTCTCTATCAGCGGACAGGTGATGTATCCCAATACCGTGGCATATATAGAAGGAGCAAAGCCTTCTTATTATATCAATCAAGCCGGTGGCTTTGGTCTCCGTGCTCGTACAAAGCGTGTGTTTGCCGTCAATATGAACGGCACTATTTCGCGCGTGAAGTCTGCCAAAGATATTACTCCAGGATGTACCATTTTAGTGCCTGCCAAGGCTCGCCGCCAACGTATGTCTTTGGGTGAAATCCTTTCAATGGGTACGATGATGGCCACCTTGGGAACGGTGATTGCAACAATTGTAAAATAACGGAATGTGATTATTCAAATCTAAACGGTATGATACTTTTGTATGCACTAATAGCCTTCGGTGTAAGCGCACTGCTCACTTACTTGATTATGCCCGTGTTGATACGTTTCTGCGTGGCACGCGGACTCTTCGATATGCCTAATGAGCGCAAGGTTCACCATAATAAGATACCCCGCTTGGGAGGCGTATTGTTTGCGCCCGCCACTATGATGGGTATGGCGGCTGTGGTCATTATAATGATTCTGCAAGGCAACAACAGTGTGCAGTTTGGCTTATCGGCAGTATTGCTCTTTGTGGCGTTGTTCCTTATCTATATAATAGGTATAGTCGATGACATTCTGGGACTTGACGCCAAGATCAAGTTTGCGGTACAGATTATTACTGCAGTGTTTATGCCACTATGCAATCTGTATATCAACAATCTTTATGGATTTTGCGGCATTTATGAGATACCCGTTTGGGTGGGCTATCCGTTGACAGTCTTAGTCTTTCTGCTGATTGTCAATGCTATCAATCTGATAGATGGTATTGATGGCTTGGCTTCAGGACTGTGCATGATTTGCTTGGGTGTATTCTCGTGGGCATTCACGCGATTGTCTTTGCCTTACTCACTGTTTACGTTTGGCTTGATGGGTTCGGTCTTGTCGTTTATGTATTTCAATCTCTTTGGCAAAACTGAGCGTTCCACCAAGACATTTATGGGCGATACGGGCAGTCTGATTTTGGGCTATTCGATTGCTTATTTCTGCATCAAATATGCCATGTTCAATCCAGCGGTTGTTCCTATCCACGTGCATGATTGTCCTATACTTCTATCGTTTAGTTTGGTGTTTATCCCCGTGATAGACCTCATCCGTGTGGCCATTGAGCGCACTTGCAAGGGTAAGGGTATGTTTACGCCTGATAAGACGCACATTCACCACCTCTGCATGGCTGCTGGTATGAGCATGCACGCAGCGTTGGCATTCATTCTATGCTTGCAAATCGTAATCATAAGCATCAATATGCTTTTGTTTCATGTAGTAGGCATAAGTTCTACTTGGTTGGTATTGAGCAATCTCCTGCTCTACTTGCTCGTCATCGCATCCCTGCGCGCACATATTCGCTATCGTGAAGCTAAAGCTTGAAGATAAGAACAGACAAAGAAAAAGAATATAACTCTATTTGAAAACGGAATGGAAAACAATACGCTCCATGGCAATGAAGTGAAGAATGAAGCATTTCTTGTCCATCTTTTCTCTATCATTCGCAACCATTGGATAGCCATATTGGTCACGATGGTGTTGATTGTCACTCTGACTACTGTCTACGTATTTAGCTTGCCTCGTACGTATAATTCTGAGACAGTGCTTTTGCCAGAGACTTCCTCCTCTTCTGGCGGTATCTCAGGCAATTTAGGTGCGATGGCTTCAATGGCTGGCATTAAATTGGGCGGAAGCAGTTCGGAGGATGCCATCTATCCAGAGTTCTATCCTAAAGTGTTGAGTTCTACCGTATTTCTCTCCGATCTCTTGAAGGATACGGTAAACGTATCACGACTGAAGAAGCGCGTAACTATTTATGCTTATTTCCGTGATTGCGGTCAAAGTCCGTGGTGGAGCGGTATGATGGGCTCAAAGAAAGAGACTCCGCAGGAAAAAGCCATGAACAACGAGAATATCGATCCTATTCGCTTAAACAAGAAGCAAAAAGGCGTAATGGATGCGCTCTCAGGAGCGCTGTTCTGCGTGGTAGATAAGAAGACTGACATGATCACCGTAGACGTGACAGTGCAAGACGCCGATGTGGCACAACAGATCGCAGCTAACGTGTGCAACCGCTTGCAGAAATACATTACAGACTATCGTACAGGCAAGGCTCGCAAAGACTTGGAATACACCAAGAAAATTACGAAGGAAGCCCACAACAAATACTTGAAAAAACAACGCGAATATGCCGCCTATTGTGATGCCAACATGGACGTTACGCTCGTATCGTTCCGACAGGTGGCTGATCGTTTGGAAAACGAAATGCAGTTGGCCTATAATACTTATTCTCAGTATGCCCAACAGCAGCAGTTGGCTGAAAGCAAAGTGCAAGAACGTACGCCCGTCTACACCGTGATTCAGCCCGCCACTGTGCCTCTGAAGCCAGTCGGACCGAAGCGCATGTTTGCCGTGGCTATTGCGCTGTTCCTTTCGTTCTTCGGAAGTGTAACGTTTTTGTTAGCAAGAGATTATTGGAAAAGTTTGAAGCGTGCTTGATAGAGCATTGCTGTCTCGGATATTTCTGAAGTGCATCTGTTACTCAGTTCGCATTAGTTCTGTGGGCGACGCGTCCCGCGTCGGCACAATTAGAAATGCATTTCTAATAGGTTCACTTCATTCAATCCTGTTGTACCGACGCGGTATGCGTCGCCCACAGAACTAAATGAAGTCCAATCCTATTCTTTAATCCGAGATGCAAGTAATCCTCATCCATTTCCAATTCATAAAACCACCTACCAATCCCCACACTTGTGATAGCAGGAAATATAAAAGACAATAAACACGAACTTGTAGATGCACTCTACTTGATGCTCTTGCAAGGAGTCAATCAATTGCTCCCTCTGTTCGTGATGCCCTATTTGATGATCAAGTTGGGCGCAAGCGGCTATGGCTATGTGGGATTTTCCCTTTCCGTTATCCAATATTTGGTGTTGGTGGTAGACTTCGGGTTCAACCTTAGCGCAACGAAACGCATCGCGCAAGTAAAAGATAATGAAAGGGAAAGGAACAGCATATTCTGGAATGTAGTATTAGCCAAATCATTGTTGCTGCTTGCTTCAAGCGCTGTGCTTGGTATCTTGTTGCTTGTAGTCCCCACGTTCCAACTTTATAGCAAAGCGATTCTTGCAACTTGGCCCATGGTGGTAGGAAATACATTTACTTTCATGTGGTTTTTCCAGGGCATAGGAAAGGTAAGAATGTTCTCGGTGATGAACACGCTCTCCAAAATCATTGTCTTGCCCTTGATATTCATCTTTGTAAAGCAGAACGACGACTACGTGCTGGCAGCGCTCTTGCAAGCTCTCGTATTTGTAAGCACAGCGGTTATCTCCAATGTTTATCTCTATCAGAGGCATTTGGTAAAGTGGATCGCTCCAACTTGTAAGGGGGCACGAGTGGAACTCAGTGAGAGTTTCCCTTTATTCCTCTCCACAGCCTCAACAAGTGCTTATACGCAATTAGTAGTGATTATCTTGGGATTCTATTGTACCACAGAAGAAATGGGGCGTTACACGTCTGCTGACCGCATTATGCGTGCGCTCTGTTTTTTGCTCTATGTGCCGCTCAACCAAGTGTTTTTCCCGAAAATAAGCGCTTTGGCTATTCAGTGTAAAGAGCAGGCTCAAAGACTATTCCGTCAGGTGCGTCTATTAGTAGTCAGCGTAATGATTTTAGCAGGAATGGCTTTATTCTTGGGTGGTCCCTTACTCCCTTACGTATTGGGCAAGGACTATGCAGGTATACAAGATTACCTCTATATCATGGCCATAGCTCCCATAGCAATAGGTATAGGTGGCGTGTATGGACAAATGGGTCTCGTAGCATTAGGCAACAAGCAGACAAGCAAAGCCTTTCGCAATGTCTACGTGATAGCCGCTGCATGCTCCATCCTAATGATGTTTGTGCTCACGCCCTGGCTGAAAGGTCTCGGTGCAAGTATTGTCGTGACGTTGACAGAAGTGCTCGTCATGACACTAATGGTATACAACTTTAATAAATATAAGAACGTATGTTGTTGATGGTAATGCTACTGGCCGTTTTACTCACCGCTCTTGGATGGTACGTGGCCAGAGACATATTTGCTCCTTGCGTGGCAGGACCTGGGATATGGGTTGCCATTATAGCGATGTACTATGTCGTACCTAACGACTTCTTCCCTATATGTCATGATTTTCCGCTTTCTCTTTCATTGTGGTTAGTTGGATTCGTTGTGGCTTCTATGTGGGCTGCTTGGAAAACGCCTTTATCTACATCTGCTCAAAGAGAGCCCAATCGCATGGTGTTGCGTGTATATGTAGCTATCACATTAACAGCCGTTCCACTCATGTCGTTTATGCTATTATGGAAAGCTTTTACCGAAGAACCCGAAACTATGTTTCGCTATTTGCGCGTAATGGCTGTTGGTTTTGACGATAACATTCAACCCCCTAATTTTGGTCCATTAGTTTATGCCACAGGCTTAGCATACGTCACATTGTTGTTTGTTGTGCTTTATTTCAAAAACAAATGGGTAATAGGTCTGGTCGTCTTTATGAATTTTCTAACCGCCTTTGTAACGATGGCCAAGATTAGCTTCTTGACAGTGCTCTTTACTTTAATGTATTTGGGATATCGCCGTGGCATATTCAAGCTGAAGCATATGGTTTATGCATTGTGCATATTCCTAATATTGTGTTTCTTCATGCAGGTTGCACGTGAGGGAGATAGTGGAGAACAAGTAGGGATAGCTTCATCTCTATCTTTATATACTACCAGCGCCATGGTCTGCTTTGACTATTATGCTGTGCCTGATTCTGCAATCAATTTCGGTGAACACGTGCTTCGCTTTTTTTACGCGATTGGGCATCCGTTAGGACTCTGTGCAGAGCCTGTCAATGTTTTATCCGAATTCGTGTATGTGCCAGATATGGCCAATACCTACACCATTCTTTATCCATTCTACATCGATTTTGGTAATGTTGGCGTGTTTATATTCTCTCTCTTCTATGGTGCCTTTTATGGATTCTTATATAAAAAGAGTCAGAGTGGCAACAAGATGCTGATGATAATCTATACAATATTCTTTGTGCTCTTGATGTTGGAATTCTTCGCAGAATTGGTCTTTTCAAATCTTTCTATGACAATTCAGTACGTTATCTTTGCGATACTCCCCTTCATAATAGGCAAAGAACGGAATGATATAGCAATACTAAAGTGACGCACTTATGGCTCAAATAGACATACTCATGGCCACCTATAATGGGGCAAAATATATTTCAACACAAATTCGGTCGTTGCAAAATCAAACGTTTAAAGACTGGAAACTCATCATACATGATGATGGCTCTTCAGATCAGACGCTTGAGATTGTGCGTAACTTCGCAGCACAGGATACTCGTATTCTGTTGGTAGAGGATGAGAAGCAATTTCATGGTTCTGCTAAGAACTTTATGCATTTACTGACGCTTTCTACCGCTCCATTCTGCATGTGTTGCGACCAGGATGATATTTGGCTTGAAAATAAGCTTCAATTGATGTTGGATGAAATTCAGAAATACAACAATGACGTGCCCCAAGCCGTGTATAGTAATTCTTACGTATACAATGCACAGAAAGAAGAAATATCGGGTTATGCTACGCTGTGTTTCCCCTACGTGGTGAAAGACGTGCTATTCCAAAATTCTGGTGTACAAGGATGTGCTATTATGCTCAATGCACGTTTGCGCGACATCTGCAAAGACGCACCGCAAGTGGTGGCCATGCACGACCATGTAATCACGTTGGCTGCGACTGTTTTCGGGCAATTGCATTATCTGCCCTTACGCTTAATGCTTTATCGTAGGCACGACGCTACAGTCACGGGACATACAGCCAAGAGTCTAAGCGAAAGAGTTCGTCATTTCTTTGAAGGAAGAAAAACTGTACTTGACACGAAGCATTATGAAGCTATCAAGAGCTTCGTCGCTCATTATGAATCGATAATTTCTAAGGAGAACAAGGAAATATTTGACGACTTTTTCCGTTTTGAACATGAAAAGAGATGGCAACGTTGCTTTCATATCATCCGCGGTGGATACCGAATATATGGAAAACGAAGAATTCTCTGTTTGAAAACCTTATTGCGCCCCTTATTATGATAAAGTTTACCTTATTTACTCCAGCATACAATCGTGCCTATATACTTCCAAAACTTTACGAAAGTCTGCGGAAGCAGACTTCTAAGGACTTTGAATGGATTATTGTGGACGATGGCTCTACAGACGATACGAAAGTCGTGTATGAAGGATTTAAGCAAGACTTCTTTCCTATACGTTATATCAAGCAGCCCAATGCAGGAAAGCACATTGCAGTCAACAAGGGCGTAGAGTTGGCAAGAGGAAAATGGTTCTTTATCATTGATAGCGACGACCAACTCCCAGCCGATTCCATAGAAAAGTTGGAGAGAGAAGAGCAAACGATTGATTCCGAAAATGTTGGTGTGATTTGTGGAATGAAACATTACTTTAACGGCGAACGAATAGGTGGAAATTTGCCTTTTGACAGAATAGATTGCACCGCACTCGACTTTAGATACAAATATAGAATTAAGGGTGACGTGGCAGAAGTCATACGAACGAGCGTAATGAAAGAATTCCCATTTCCTCAATATGCTGGTGAGAGATTCTGTCCCGAAGCACTTTTATTCAATCGCATTGCTCAGAAATACTTGACGCATTATTTTAACGAGTGTACTTATCTATGCGAATACCTGCCCGATGGTTTGTCGGCACGAATCACTAAGGTAAGAATGAATAGTTGGCATGGCACGTGTCTGTGCTATGCAGAAATGGGCAATGCTCCCGTGCCTATTGACATTAAATTGCGTGCTTGGATTAATTTTTGGAGATTCTATGCTTGCAAGCCTAAGCATATCACCGCGTCAGATTTATCAGTTCCTTTTTATGCGAAACTATTGAAGCCTATAGGCTTTATGCTACATCTAAAAGATATACGCTCATGAAAATCCTTCATATCATAAACGCGCTCGAAGTAGGTGGTGCTGAGCGATTGCTCATTGAAGCATTGCCTCTGATGAAAGAGAAAGGACATGAAGCAGATGTATTGCTTTTACAGTCAACTGGTGATACATTTGAGGAGCAATTGCGACAGCAAGGGATAAAGATTGATGCGCTTAATAGGAGAGGTGGACGCTATAATCCGCTTAACATATGGAGCATACGCTGTAGGCTGAAAGGTTATGATGTGGTGCATACTCATTTGTTTCCTTCACAATACTGGGCAGCATTGGCACACAGAATGGGTGAAGTGAAGAATGTACTTGTCACAACTGAGCATAGTACTTTCAATACACGAGCACGCAACGGTGTGACTTCGTGGATTGACAAAAAGATTTACGGCTTGTATGATGGCGTCATCTGCATATCAGAAGCGACAGCAAAGTTTATGAAGCAGCGTTGCCCGAAAAGCGTAACTATCCGCGTGATCGAGAACGGCATACTGATGCCTCGCGCTGATGAGCTGAAAGAGAAGAAGAGTAGGGAAGAATTGATAGGCAATGTTCCTCAAGATGCATTTTTTCTCTTGCAGGTGGCGCGATTTACAGAACAGAAAGATCAGGCCTGCGTGATACGTGCCATGAAGCGATTGCCTGAGAATGTACACGTGGCTTTTGCTGGATATGGTGTGAAACAAGTGTCATGCGAAGCATTAGCTCGAGAACTTGGCGTGGAACGAAGAACGCATTTCTTGGGTATGAGAAGTGATATAGCAGATCTGTGGAATGTGGCAGACTTGGGCGTAATGTCATCCAATTGGGAAGGCTTCGGCTTAGCTGCAGTGGAGGGTATGGCGCGCCATCGCGCGGTATTGGCTTCAGATGTAAAGGGACTTGCTGATGTGGTAAAATTTCCAGAACTGCTCTTTAAAAGGGGCGATGATGCGGAATTGGCTATTAAAGTTCAGCACTTCATGATGGCCCGCGATGAGCTCCGTGCATGGAATGAAAAATGTGCAGAAAGAGCGAAACTCTATAGCATTGACCACATGGTGGATCACTACCTAACATTTTACAAAGAACTGATAGAACGGCGTGGAACGACCATTTAGAGGATGACTTTCCACTCTTCGGAATACACATAATGCCACTCCGTAATAGAAAGCATATAATGAAGATCATATTTTGTGATAATACATTGTGGGGACTCATCAATTTCAGAGGTGATGTGATTCGCCATCTCGTTGATGAAGGACACGACGTCGTGCTTGTTGCTCCTGAAAAGGAGGATAAACAGATGCGCACTTCCATTCCTCAAGGAGTTCGTTACATCCACGTAGGAATGGGGCGCACATCTATGAATCCGCTGAAAGACTTGCGATACTTCCGGCGTATGTACAAGATATTTAAGCGCGAGCGCCCCGACTTCGTATTCACCTACACTATTAAACCCAATATCTATGGGTCTATCGCGGCGAAACTCAATCACTGCCGTACAACGGCTCTACTGAGTGGATTGGGCTACATCTTTATCAACGATAGCCTAATGACTCGATTGGCACGCGGGCTTTATCGTTTCGGACTTCGATTTACAGATCACCTATTGGTATTGAACGAAGAGAATCTGAATGTGGTCAGAAAACGCCGTATGTGTAAGATGCAGAAAGTCATTATGCTTCGAGGAGGAGAAGGCGTAGATGTAAATAAATTTCAAAAGCAGGAGAATGCTTCTCACAATACCACATTCCTATATATAGGCCGAATCCTTTGGGATAAAGGGTACGAAGAACTCTCACAAGCTGCTGCTATAGTAAAGGAAAAATATCCTGAGGTAAAGGTAGAGTTGCTCGGTGCGATGGATCCGTCTTATCCTAAGAGTGTGCCAGAAAGCAGAGTGAAATCTGATGAAGCAAAAGGCATAGTGAAGTACATCGGGTTTACAAGCAATATGCAGGAGGTATATAGGCGTAAAGGCATCGTTGTGGTATTGCCCTCGTATGGTGAGGGAATGAACCGCACGCTGATGGAGGCCTGTGCTACGGGGAAACCCATTATCACGACCGACATATCAGGATGCCGCGAAGCTGTAGACAACGGCAAGAATGGCTATCTTGTTCCTCCGCGTGATGCACAAGCCTTAGCCGATGCTATGCTGAAGTATCTGTCGCTCTCTGACGACGACAAGACGAGATTCTGCAAAGCAAGTCGAGAAAAAGCTGAAAAAGTGTTCGACATGAAGCACGTGATTAACGTATACAATCGCATACTAAGCGGAAATATAGCGCATGAGAGTGACAAGTAACATGGGCATAATGACCACTTTATCCTTACCTCATGCCCTTTCATTGCAAAGAATATCTTAACTTTGCGAGAAATTAGTAACGACTCATCATGCTATATCAAAGCATTCGTGATGGCATGTCGCCCTTTATGAATGGCATTACACGGCTTTTGGATATGTGTATTGCTTTCATTTGCTTGATAGTATTCTCTCCTTTGTTTCTCATCTGTTATCTCAGTATCAAATATGAAGATGGCGGAACAGTGCTGTTCAAGCAAGAGCGTATAGGCAAGGGCGGTAAGCCATTTTATATCTACAAATTCCGTACAATGAATGCGGAATCAGAAAGCGATGGACCTCAGCTCTGTGGCGACTCTCAAAGTGACGGACGGCTCTTAAGAGTTGGCCGCTTTTTGCGTAATCATCATTTGGATGAACTGCCACAACTTTGGAATGTGCTCGTGGGCGATATGGCGTTTGTAGGACCTCGTCCAGAACGATCCTATTTTATTCAACAGATTTTGGAACGCGATGATCGTTATACGCTTCTATATCAGATAAGACCAGGTGTAACATCGTATGCCACGCTTTATAATGGCTATACCGATACGATAGAAAAGATGCTTAAGCGTCTCGAACTCGACCTCTACTATCTGCAGCATCGTTCTCTCACTTTGAATATTAAGATACTGCTCCTAACTTTTTGGAAGATTATTTCAGGAAGCATATTCTAATCCTATCACACAGTTTACCGATGAAACAAATATCTCACATACTTCTATCCTTCGTGATAGGATGTATTGTTCTTTCAAGTTGCTCACTCTTCAAGAAATCGAGCAGTGAAGATCCTACAGAAAACTATAGTAACGAGCGTAAACGCATGGAGAAGGACGCTCAAGGCAGACTTCTTAAGGCTCGAAAGTTTCTTTCACAAGGTAAATGCAAGGAGGCAAAGGAAACCATCGAACAAATGAGAGAGTCCTGCCCCTTAGCTATTGATGCTCGCTACAAGGCCATTCTACTAATGGATTCAGTAGATTTACAACAAGCACAGCAAGAACTTCAAAAAGCTGACATGCAACTTCGGCAGAATCCTAATAATTCGGTGAAAGAAGATTTTGACGAAGCTTGCAGAAAGGTGCAGTTTTATGAACGTAAGTTGCAATACGATGCAAAGTCAAAAACTACTGGAAATGATAATAACTAAAGATAAATAAAAGCCGTTGGCTTACAAAGAGGATAGAGCATATGTGCTCAAATCCTAAACATTCAAACTATTATTTACATACAAAAGCTCAATGGTTAATTCTACTTTTGCTTCAGATTTGAACGAGTCACAGTTGGAAGCTGTGACTTATTGTGATGGACCTTCTTTGGTGATAGCCGGAGCTGGTTCTGGAAAGACACGTGTGCTGACCTATAAAATAGCATATCTTCTTCAGCATGGATACAAACCCTGGAATATTCTTGCTTTAACCTTTACAAATAAGGCAGCAAGAGAGATGAATACGCGTATTTCGACTATCTGTGAAGAAGGAAACACACAAGGACTCTGGAGCGGTACGTTTCATAGTATATTTGCTCGTATGCTGCGCATGGAGTACAATGTGATTCAGTATCCACAAAACTATACCATATACGATTCTGCTGATTCGAAATCATTGATAAAAACCATCGTAAAAGAACTAAAACTTGACGATAAAATCTATAAGCCCAATGTGGTAGCTGCTCGCATATCAGAAGCAAAGAATCATCTTATAGTCCCCTCTGTATATGCTTCAGATAGTAGTATTCGAAGTCGCGACGGATCGGAAAGTCTTGGAGAAGTGCATCGCATTTACTCCATCTATCAGCACAGACTATATGCAGCTGGAGCTATGGACTTTGACGATCTGCTACTCAACACGTTCCTCATGCTTCGCGATCATGCAGATGTGCGAGAACGCTATATGAAGCGATTCCAATATATATTGGTAGACGAGTATCAAGATACGAATATGGCACAGCATCGCATCTTATCCCTTCTCACTACACCCGAGTCGCGCATCTGCGTGGTAGGAGATGATGCTCAGAGTATTTATGGCTTTCGTGGTGCTGATATTACGAACATCCTGACTTTTCAAGAACAATATCCTACAGCTCGAATTATCAAGTTGGAATGCAACTATCGTTCTACGCAGAATATCGTAGAAGCTGCCAATTGCATCATACGCAATAATGTGGGACAAATCCCCAAAAAGGTATATTCCGCTGGTGATAAAGGAGAGCCGATACATCTCTTCTCTGCTGCAACGGATAAAGAAGAAGCACGCAAGGTGGTATCTCACATAGTAGGACTTCATAGGAGAGAACAGATACCATATAGCGAAATTGCGGTACTTTATCGTACGAACGCGCAAAGCCGTGTAATAGAAGAGGCTTTGCAAAGCAATAATATCCCTTACCGCATCTATGGCGGCCTTTCCTTCTATCAACGTAAGGAAATCAAGGATGTGATAGCTTATTGCCGTCTGGTCTCCAATCCACATGATGAAGAGGCGTTCCGCCGTGTAATCAACTATCCCGCACGTGGTATCGGTGCTACAACCATTCAGAAGATTCAAAACGCTGCAGCCGAACATGGCGTGAGTATGTGGGATGTCGCGACTAACCCTATGCAGTATGATCTTGCTGTTAACAAGGGCGCACTCAATAAAATTGCAGGTTTCTGCGAATTAATATGTTCGTTCCGTATTCAGAGTGAGTCAACCACTGCGTCTGTCTTGGTCAAGGACATTATACGCCGTAGTGGAATAGCCGTTGAGTTTACACGTGAACGCTCGCTTGAGAATACAGCTCGACAAGAAAACGTAGATGAACTTCTCGGCTCTATACAGTCTCTTGAAAAAGAGGCATTTGAGGAGGAGGGCAAGAAGCGCGTAGCGTTAGAAGATTTTCTATCAACTGTCTCTCTACTTTCTGATGCAGACAGCAAGGATGATGGTTCGCCTCGTGTCACGCTTATGACCGTACACGCAGCAAAAGGATTGGAATTCCAAGCTGTGTTCGTCACTGGAATGGAGGAGGAGCTATTTCCCAATGCCAATGCTCATCTTTATCGCAAAGAGATGGAGGAGGAGCGACGTCTGTTCTATGTAGCAGTAACGCGTGCGAAGGATTATTGTTTCTTGAGTTATGCCAACACTCGCTATCGCTATGGCAGTTTGCAATTTTCCGACCCAAGCTCTTTTATTAGCGAGATAGACGACACCTATCTGCTGCGTGAGGATGATCCTTCTACGACTGCGTCAACCTCCACAGGTGGTAATTTCTCTTCTTCTTCTTATTCACGTTCTGCAGCCTCCAGTCGTCAGAAATCCAATAATTTCGAAGACTTCTTTGGCGCTCCTTCAGAAGATGATTTTAGGTCGTCAATGGGTAAGGGCAGTCGTAGCTCGAATAGAGATGGCTATTATAATAGTGGTACAACTGCTCGAGGCGTCGATTATAACGATGGCTATCGCTCGCAACGCAACTATCGTTCGCGTGAAGACTATGTGCCCAAACGTGTGGCTCCTATCACACCACCAGCAGGGTTTGTCAAGACGGCTGTGCGTAAGAAGACGTCATCATCATCCGATTCTAATTCATCCTCTATGTCGCATTCTTCTATAGTATCAGGTTTAGAACCAGGAAAACGTGTCTCTCACAATCGATTTGGAGAGGGAAAGGTGCTTGCTGTAGAAGGAAGTGGTGATAGTGCTAAGGTAAAAGTGGAATTTGATCAAGTGGGTGTAAAGAATCTCTTGGTAAAGTTTGCCAAACTTACGATTTTATAGAAGAATTCAGGCTCATCGAAGCGGATTTATTATAAAAAAAGCGCAATTAAAGCAAGAAATGCTGGAATCGGTGCATTCATCAAATACGATATTTGTACATTTGCATTACATTTTAAGGAATAGAATCAGAATGAAACATTGGTTGGTTGCGAGCATTGGATTTATCCTCATCCTCTTCGCCTCTTGCTTAGGCGATCCCGAGAATGCCTCGCCATCGGAGAGCGACGTAGTGAGGGTGGGACAAACTGTTCCATCATTTACAGTTTCACTCAGCGATGGATCCATTTTCAATAGTTCACAGATGGGAGAGAAGCCAGCGTGCATAGTTCTCTTCAATACTACATGTAGTGATTGTCAGCGAGAGTTGCCCATCGTACAGAGCATGTATGAAGAATTCTTTAGTAATGTGCGCTTCGTGTGCATCAGCCGTGCAGAGGCAGAAGCTCCTATTGAAGCCTATTGGACCAATCATAACTTGAGCATACCCTATTCAGCACAACCAGACAGAAGCATATACAATCTATTTGCACTTTCTACTATTCCAAGGCTTTACATAGTCAATCCTTCAGGAAAGATCGTAAATGCTTATGCCACAAAGGTATCTGAAAAAGAATTGCGTAGAGCACTTGAGGCATCATTATATAAGTAAAATATTAAATCTATATATCACATGAATCAATCAGCATTGAAAGTTCGGCTCATTATCATGAACTTTCTTGAGTTCGCGGTATGGGGTGCCTATCTCACCTCCATGGGTAATTATTTAGGAAAGGCGGGTATGGGCGACTACATATCATGGTTTTATGCTATTCAAGGAATTGTCTCCATCTTTATGCCGACCCTAATGGGCATCGTAGCCGATCGCTATGTACAGCCTCAACGATTATTAGGCATCTGCCACTTAATTGCGGGCGTTTTCATGATAGGCCTTTGCGCAATGGGCATGGAGAGTAGCCAGCCCGATGCGGCAACGTTTATTACACTTTATACGATAAGTGTGGCATTTTACATGCCTACGTTGGCATTGTCCAACACTACCGCATTTACGTTGCTCAAGAATCATGGTATGGATACAGTAAAGGACTTTCCACCCATCCGTGTGTTTGGAACGGTAGGCTTCATTGCCACAATGTGGTTTGTCAATTGTGCTACGACGAGTGGCACGTTTGGCTTCACTTTAGCTGACGATGCCATGAAGTTTCAGTATACGCATATGCAATTCTTAGTGTCTGGCATATTGGGCGTTGTATTGTTTATCTATTGTATGACTCTGCCGCAATGTAAGCTTGAGACGAGCAACAATAAGTCACTATACGATGCTTTCGGGTTGGATGCCTTCAAATTGTTTAAGACGCGCCGTATGGCTCTCTTCTTTATCTTCTCTTGCTTGCTGGGTATGTCTCTTCAAGTAACGAATGGGTATGCCACTCCGTTTATTACGCATTTCAAACTGAGTTATCCCGATAGTTTCGCTGCTAATAACGCAACGCTTCTTGTATCGATCAGTCAGGTGGCTGAAGCAGTGTGCATACTGTTTATCCCCTTCTTCCTGCGTCGTTATGGCATAAAGATCGTGATGCTCATTGCCATGTTGGCTTGGGTCATGAGATTCGGATTTTTCGGATTGGGCAATCCTGTATTCCCTGGTGTTATCCTATTTATTCTCTCTTGTTTGGTCTATGGAGTCGCTTTCGATTTCTTCAATGTATCGGGTGGCTTGTTTGTCGACAAGGAATGCGACTCCAAGGTACGTGCATCAGCGCAAGGACTATTTATGCTGATGACCAATGGTTTAGGCGCCACAATCGGCACCTTGCTCGCTGGTGAAGTTATCAATCATTACTGCCATTGGGAGAATAATTATCTCACGGGCGACTGGCAGAGTTGTTGGTTTATCTTTGCTGGTTATGCATTTGTAGTGTTGCTGCTCTTTGCCATAGCGTTCAAGGAGCATAAGCCACAGCATGACGACAATTGTGAGAAATAGTTCAATTAATTTGTAGTCCAAAACAAAGAGCAAGCGAGTGATACTTCGAAGTGAAGTACCGTTCGCTTGCTCTTTTGTTTGGATAGATTTATGACGTTATAAAACGATTGGCGCGTGATTTAATTTTCTCATCTGAGGAACATTACTTCTCCAATGCCTCCATGGCCGACTCCCAGGCATCTTCTGCCTGCTTCAGCGCCTGCTGGATGTGACTATATTCAGTGAAAAGTGCGGTATCAGAAGCACCTTCAGGAGTGGCAAGCTTCGCTTCAATTGCTTGTTTCTCTGCTTCGAGTCGGCTGACTTCTGCTTCACATTTCTCTACTTCCTTTTCAAGTTTACGACGTAACTTTGCTTGTTCTTTACGCTCTTCATAGGATTGTTTACCTTCAGAGGGCTGAGCCGCAGTTGAGTCGGAATGGAGTGGGGTAGAAGGCTGAGCGGAAGGAGAGCCCGCTGTATGAAGTTCGTCGAGCGATTCCATCTCCTTTTTTTGCAAGAAATCATAAATACCGCCAAGGTGTTCACGTACGAGTCCACCGCCAAATTCATATACCTTAGTTACCAATCCATCGAGGAAGTCACGATCGTGACTCACTACGATCACTGTGCCATCGAAGGAAAGAATGGCTTCTTTGAGCACATCTTTAGTGCGCATGTCAAGGTGGTTGGTCGGTTCATCGAGTATCAAGAAATTAACAGGCTCAAGCAGCAGTTTAATCATAGCTAATCGAGAGCGCTCGCCACCGGAGAGCACTTTCACTTTCTTGTCTGATGCTTCACCTCCAAACATGAATGCACCGAGGATATCGCGTATTTTTAAGCGGATGTCTCCCTGAGCCACTCTATCGATTGTGTCGAATACGGTCTGCTCTCCATCAAGCATTTGGGCTTGATTCTGAGCATAATAGCCAATCTCTACATTATGACCAAGCTTGAGCGTGCCGGTATAGGGAATTTCTCCCATAATGCACTTTACAAGTGTAGATTTACCTTCGCCGTTCTTACCAACAAAAGCCACTTTTTCGCCACGCTTGATAGTAAGATTTACATCGTGGAATACGCAATGTTCACCATAATCCTTACGTAAATCCTCACAGATTACTGGGTAATCGCCCGAACGCGAACATGGTGGGAACTTAAGGTGTAGACAGGAATTGTCTACTTCGTCTACTTCGATGGGAACAATCTTTTCGAGTTGCTTTATGCGACTCTGCACTTGAACAGCTTTCGTGGGCTTATAGCGAAAACGCTCTATGAAGTCCTTAATATCTGCAATCTCTTTTTGTTGGTTCTCGTAAGCTCGGAGTTGCTGCTCGCGTCGTTCTGCTCGAAGCTTTATGAATTCATCATAGTTTACTTTGTAATCTGTGATTTTTCCACACGAAATCTCAAGTGTGCGATTTGTTACATTATTGATGAATGCTCGGTCGTGGCTTACAAGTACTACGGCACTTTGAGAGCGAGCAAGAAATTTTTCAAGCCAACGAATACTTTCGATGTCCAGATGGTTGGTTGGCTCGTCGAGAAGTAACACGTCTGGTCGGCGCAGCAAGAGCTTTGCCAACTCGATGCGCATGCGCCAACCACCAGAAAACTCTTTTGTTGGTCTGTTAAAGTCAGTAGTGGCGAAGCCCAAGCCTTGAAGTGTGCGTTCCAACTCCGCATGATAGTTCATACCGCCCATCATTTGGAAGCGTTCACTCTCATGAGTGAATCGTTCGACGAGCTCCATGTATGACTGACTCTCATAGTCGGTACGTTGTGCCAGTTCATTGTTAAGCTCTTCTACCATGCGTTGCATATCACTGATGTGGTCGAAAGCTTTCTCCGCTTCTTCCATCACAGTATGATCATCGCTCAGCACCATTACTTGTGGTAGATAACCAATCGTAATATCATTTTGCACAGATACTGTTCCTGAAGTAGGTTCTTGATGGCCTGAGAGTATTTTCAAAAGCGTAGACTTTCCTGCACCGTTCTTCCCTACCAACGCGATACGGTCTTTCTTATTAATAACGAATGATACGTCGGTAAACAACGGTCGGGCACTAAACTCTACAGAAAGATGTTCTACTGAAATCATGTCAAATTATCAGATTGACAATATATAATAGATAATTATACGCAAATGTGCAAATGACAAAGACTTACTTAGAATTAAGAAAAGGCTTTGCTCATCTGCACATTTTCACATATCATCCTCTTGGAGGAAACGCTATGTGATTGAGAAAATAGGATTAGTAGCTACGAGCTACGATAACCTTGCAAGTGGCGGGCTTTCCGCTCACCATATCAATGCCAGGATTGCTTTGGTCTACACCATAAGGCACGCAGCGGATAGTGGCCTGTGTGTCAGCCTTAATCTTGGCTTCTGTCTCAGGAGTACCGTCCCAAGGGCAGAGGAAGAAGCCTCCATCCTTGATGCGCTGCTTAAATTCATCGTAATTGTTGCATTCGTACGTATGGTCTTCAAGACGCTTCTTAGCTTTAGCAAAGATATTTTGCTGGATGTCTTCGAGCAAATTCTTTACATAGTCTTCGACACCATCGAATGAGCGTGTTTCTTTTTCCAAAGTATCACGACGCATTACTTCAATGGTGCCGTTCTCTAAGTCACGACCACCCATAACCAGGCGTACAGGAACACCCTTCAACTCGTAATCAGCAAATTTGAAACCAGGACGTTTGTTGTCAGCATTGTCGTATTTCACGCGAATGCCCATCTTACGAAGGCGCTTGGCCAATTCGCCCAGTTTCTCATTGAATTTTGCTAATTCTGCATCACCCTTGTAAATAGGTACAATAACTACCTGTATTGGAGCGAGATGAGGAGGAAGCACGAGGCCATTGTCATCAGAGTGGGTCATGATGAGTGCACCCATCAAGCGAGTGCTTACGCCCCATGAAGTTGCCCAAGCATATTCCATCTTGTTCTCCTTGTTGACGAACTGCACATTGAATGCCTTTCCGAAGTTCTGACCCAAGAAGTGGCTTGTACCGCTCTGAAGAGCTTTTCCATCTTGCATCATTGCTTCAATAGTATAAGTATCAAGCGCTCCAGCAAAACGTTCGGTGGCACTCTTTACACCACGTACTACAGGTACTGCCATCACTTCTTCAGCAAAGTCAGCGTATACGTGGAGCATCTGCTGAGCACGAGCTTCGGCTTCTTCTTTGGTGGCATGAGCAGTATGTCCCTCTTGCCAAAGGAACTCAGAGGTGCGGAGGAAGAGACGTGTACGCATTTCCCAACGCATAACGTTACACCACTGGTTGCAGCAGAGAGGCAGATCACGCCAAGAATGTATCCATTTACGATAGGTATTCCAGATGGTAGTCTCCGAAGTAGGACGGATAATAAGTTCTTCTTCAAGTTTGGCTGCAGGGTCTACTACTACACCATCACCTTCAGGATTAGCCTTCAGTCGGTAGTGGGTAACCACAGCGCACTCCTTTGCAAATCCTTCTACATGCTCAGCTTCCTTAGAAAGGAAGCTCTTGGGGATAAGCATAGGGAAGTATACGTTCTGTACGTCAGTTTCTTTGAAACGTGCATCGAGTTCCTGCTGTATTTTTTCCCAAATGGCATAGCCATAGGGCTTAATAATCATGCATCCACGAACGTCTGATTGCTCAGCCAAATCAGCCTTGACAACGAGTTCGTTATACCAGCGTGAATAATCTACACTGCGTTTTGTAAGGTCTTTCAGTTCTTTTGCCATTGTATGTGAATCGATCTTTTTATTTTCAAAGCGCAAAAGTACAAAAATAACCTCAAAAATTGCTCATAAGCACGTCTTTTTGCGAAAGTTTTTCACCATACGTTTTGCTTTTCGACCATCATATACTATTTTTGCACTAAGAAAATCAACAATCATAACTTAAAACGTACGATTATGAAAAAGATGAAATTCTCAGTATGTGCCTTAAGTCTTGCTATGTTGCTTAGCAGCTGTGGTGGCATGTCGAATACCGCAAAAGGTGGTCTTATCGGTGGAACGAGTGGTGGCGCTTTGGGCGCACTCGTTGGTCAGTTGATTGGCCATGGTAAGGGTGCTGCTATTGGCGCTGCTGTAGGCGCTGCTGTAGGAACAGGTGCTGGTGTAATTATCGGCAATAAGATGGATAAGGCTAAGAAAGCTGCTGAAGCTGCTAATGCAAAGGCCGAAGTCATCAAGGACGCTAATGGCACAGAATATGTAAAAGCCACTTTCGATAGCGGTTTGCTTTTCAACACAGGTTCCTCTACGCTCAGCACTTCTGCTGCAGCTTCTATCAACAAGTTCGTGAGCCAACTCACAGCTGAGGATAATACTTACGATTTGGCTATTTGCGGTTTCACCGACAATCAAGGTTGGAAAAATAGCACAGCTGAGCAGAGCCAGGCTAAGAATTTGGAACTCTCTAAGTCACGCGCTAACGCTGTAAAGAATCAGATCATTGGTGCTGGTTATCCCAGCTCTCGTCTGCGCAGCGTTGAGGGCTATGGCGAATCTAATCCCGTGGCTGATAATAGCACAGCAGCAGGACAGAAAGAAAATCGCCGTGTAGAAGTATATATTCTTCCGAGCAAGGATATGATTGAAGCCGCCAACGCCGCTTCTTCTAAGTAAGATTCCTTTATCAACCTTATATAAAGAGTGCATCTGATTAGTTAGGTGCGCTCTTTTTGTGTATCTATTCTTTGAAACGGAGGCCAGAAGTAAGAAGGACCGTGGTCTTGTGACGATAGGTAAGATTTACCAACTTAAGGGGGCTGCATGGTGGTTTATAGTCATTTTACGAAAAAACGTAATTAAGGTAAATCCTTCTGTAAATAAGCTACCTGCGTTGTCGGAGAATAATCGTATTTTTGCGATGTACAACAAGAAACATAACAATATGAAGAAAGTAATTGTAATATCAACAAGTCTGCGTGTTGGCTCAAACAGCGACATGCTTGCTGATCAATTTGTAGAGGGAGCCAAGGCTGCGGGCAATGAGGTAGAGAAAATCGCGCTTACGGGAAAGACTATCTCATTCTGCAAAGGTTGCTTGGCTTGTCAGAAGTTAGGAAAATGCGTTATCAAGGACGATGCGAATGGCATCATGCAGAAGGTACTTGAGGCCGACGTAGTCTGTTGGGCTACACCTATTTATTATTACGAGATGAGCGGTCAGATGAAGACGCTCATCGACCGCATGAATGCCATGTACTCGCTCGACTACAAGTTTCGTGACATCTACTTGCTCACAACGGCTGCAGAAGATGAGCCAGAAGTACCGAAGCGTGCTGAAGCAGGACTGACTGGTTGGGTAGATTGTTATCCGAAGAGCCGTCTTGCCGCCACACTATTCTGTGGTGGAGTGGACGCACCTCGCACCATTGAGGGCAACAGCAAGTTGCATGAAGCCTATGAGTTGGGAAAGAACGTGTAATTGAGCTTAAATATTTTATACTCCCCAAAGCCCCAGAAACAGACAAGGTCGCTTGTCCTTTCTGGGGCTTTTATAGCTATTCTTTTATTTGTACAAATGTCTATATATAAGCTTTTATCTATTTATGGATATAGGTTTTCTATTTTGAAGATAAGCGTTTTGTGCTCTGCCGATGGCCTCCGGCAGAGCTGCCGATGGCCTTCGGTAAAGCTGCCGATGGCCTTCGGTAAAGCTGCCGATGGCCTTCGGCAAACGATAAGAAGAGCATTCAGAAACGAAAAGAACATTATCTGCAGATTGAAAAACAATGATCGGAATGTGGTGGGGCTATGATTGGGGAATAATTAAGTCTAGTTGTCAATCATCTTCTAATCTCAATCAAATATACTGTTGGGCGCTTTATCGGAATGAAAGTGAACCTTAAGAATCTGTGTGATTTCTCAATAGAAAGATACAGACAAGTATCTCTAAAAACGCTCAGTAGAGGACTGTAATGAAAAAGCAGTCTGACTCATGAAGCGCTTCAAGTAAAGTGCGTGTTACAAATAGAGGGGTATACAAACAGCTTTTCTCTGATGTAAACATTTTTCTTTACTTTTGTTTTGTTTTGACGAAGTCTTGCATTAACTTTGTCAGCATGAAAAAGAAAATCCTTTACATTGTAAATCCTATATCTGGTACGCAACGTAAGCAGAATATTACGAAGCTTGCGCAGGAAAACACAGATCGTGAGATTTATGATGTTGAAATAAGAGAGACCCAATATGCAGGGCATGCTACAAAGATTGCTCAAGAGGCTGCAGCTGAAGGAGTTGATATCGTTGTGGCTGTGGGTGGAGATGGCACGGTCAATGAAGTAGGCCGTGCTTTAGTTCACACCCAGACTGCTTTGGGAATCGTGCCATGTGGTTCGGGCAACGGATTAGCTCGGCATTTGTGCGTTCCACTCAATCCTGCTAAAGCTATTGAATTAATTAATCAAGGCTCAATAAAATCTTTAGACTATGGGACTATCAACGATCGTCCGTTTTTCTGCACGTGCGGTGTTGGTTTTGATGCCTTTATTAGTGAGCGTTTCGCTTCTTCGGAGAAGCGAGGGCTGCTTACTTATGTGGAAAACACTTTGAAGTCGGGCCTTCAATATAAGCCGCAGGTCTACACCATAGAGGATGAGAACGGCACAGAGACATTTAATGCGTTCTTAATAGCATGTGCTAATGCTTCGCAATATGGGAATGATGCTTTTATCGCTCCGGAAGCAAGCATGAAAGACGGATTGATGGATGTCGTAGTAATGGAGCCCTTCAATGCCTTAGAAGCTCCACAAGTCGCTCTTCAATTGTTTAGTGGAACGCTACCGAACAATAGCCACGTAAAGACTTTCCGCACTTCTCACTTGCGTATCAGACGTGAAGGAGATGGCATTGCCCACTATGATGGCGATCCATTCTGGACGGGAAGCGAGATTGACGTAAAACTACATCCGAGTTCGTTTAAGGTAGTGATAAATCCCAATAAGAAATATGAGCCTCTACCATCGGATTTGCCTATCAAGAATCTGCTTCAGCTTATTCCTGACTTCTTTAATGAATGGAAGCGCGTACCAGAAAATTTAATCAATAAGACAGGGCGAGACTTGAAGAGACTTAACAAGAACTTGATTGATAAACTTACAGGGAAAAACTGAGAACGACAAGTATATAAGTGTTCGAAGTAAGAAATACGAGGATTCTTGTTCATTCATAGATTCTACAAAAACTAACATATAATGACCCAAAGAAAGGAGACAATTGGACATTTAAAAGAATATCGTGAAGATATCAAAAATGCCATCGACGTGATGAATAGGGGTGGAGTAATACTCTATCCCACGGATACAATATGGGGCATTGGCTGCGATGCTACCAACGAAGAAGCCGTAAGGCGCGTGTTTGAGATCAAGAGGAGAAATGATGCGAAAGCTTTGATCTCGCTTGTCGACTCTGAAGCCAAGATAGAATTCTATGTACGCGAAGTGCCTGAAGTGGCTTGGCAGCTTATGGAAGTAGCGGAACGTCCGTTGACGATTATTTATGATGGTGCTCGAAATCTTGCCCCCAACTTGTTGGCAGAAGATGGAAGTGCTGCCATCCGTGTGACTCACGAAGAGTTCAGTCGTAATCTATGCATGCGCATGCGTAGGGCAATTGTTTCTACTTCAGCCAATATTAGCGGACAGCCTTCTCCACGCCGATTCCAGGATATTGCTCCAGAGATCTTGGATGCCGTGGACTATGTGTGTACGTCACGGCGCGATGAAAGCCAAAATCCACCTGCATCGAACATTATCAAATTGGGTGTTGGAGGCGAAGTAAAAGTAATTCGATAGAAAGGGCTTCTAAGAAAGATATTTTTTAGAATTGATAGAGTAATAGGATCTTTAATACTATGATCGGAATCGTATATTAGTCAAACAATAGCAGAAAGATCTATTCTCCATCTAAACAATATTGCATGTCAGACAATACTCAAGATTTATATAATAGTGCAGCAGAAGGGCAGAGAGCACGTGCCATGGTAAAAGGGCATAACGTGTTCATGAGAAAGCTCTCTGTGTGGATCTCAAAGCATCTCAGCCAGAAGCAGTTCGTGCTGATTTTAGCCTTTATCGTGGGAGTTGGAGCTGCTGTTGCAGCGCAAATACTGAAACTGATCATCCATGAGATAGAATATTTGCTCACTGCTCAATTTGACGTGACTCACTCCAATTGGCTTTTCTTGGTTTATCCTGTAGTGGGCATTTACCTTACGGCACTTTTTATACGATATATTGTTAGAGACGACATTGGACATGGTGTTACAAAAATTCTCTATGCACTCTCTCGTAAACAAGGCAACATTCGAGGACACAATTGCTGGTCGAGCGTAGTGGCATCGGCTCTTACAATCGGTTTTGGTGGCTCTGTGGGTGCTGAATCGCCTATTGTGCTGACGGGTTCTGCTATCGGAAGTCGATTGGGACAACTATTTCAATTGGATCATAAGACGATGATGCTTCTTATTGGCTGTGGCGCATCAGGAGCTGTGGCAGGTATCTTCAAAGCTCCTATTGCTGGACTGATGTTTACTCTGGAAGTGCTTATGGTCGATCTTACGATGGCATCGCTACTGCCATTGCTTGTAAGCTGTCTTACTGCAACATGCATCACTTATGCTTGGACGGGTATGAGCCCAATGTTCGTGTTCCAACTGAGCGATCCGTTTAGCGTGAGTCGTGTGCCGACTTCTGTACTTTTGGGCGTGTTTTGCGGATTTATATCGCTTTATTTCACGCGAGTGATGAGTTCGTTTGAACAAGTGTTTGGACGAATGCACAACATGTACTCCAAATTGGCATTGGGCGGCGCAGTGTTAGCACTCCTGATCTATTTCTTTCCACCGCTTTATGGTGAAGGTTATGGCACGATAAATGTTCTTTTGGGAAGTCATACAGATGCTGAGGCAGATCAAGTGCTCAATAATTCATTGTTTTACCATCATCCTGAATACCTTTTGGTTTATCTCGGTTTGATCATTCTCTTTAAAGTGTTTGCAACAACGGCTACGAATGGTGGTGGCGGTTGCGGTGGTACGTTTGCACCAAGCCTTTTCCTCGGTTGCGTGGGAGGCTTCGTTTTCTCAAAACTGTGGAATATGTACAGCCCTATCGGCACAGTTGTGCCAGAGACAAACTATGCTCTGCTGGGTATGGCAGGGGTAATGAGTGGTGTGTTTCATGCGCCACTTACAGGTGTGTTCTTGATTGCTGAACTTACGGGTGGTTACCAGTTGTTCATCCCTCTAATGATTGTCTCGGTGGCATCCTATCTTACAATCAATGCCTTTGAGAAACATAGCATTTATGCCATACGTCTTGCTCGAAAAGGTGAACTTCTTACGCACCATAAAGATCGCTCCGTACTGACGCTTATGTCGCTCGATGCTATTATCGATAAGGAACGTCCAAAGCTGACTCCTGATATGTATTTAGGGCAAATCGTGCAAGCTGTATCAAAGAGTAAGAGCCTTCACTTTGCTGTAGTAGACATGAAAGGTGGCATGCTGGGAGTAATCAATGTGAACAAGATACGTCAAGTGATATTCCGAAGCGAACTTTACCGTATGTATAAAGCATCTCAGCTGATGCAGCAACCAGAGATGGTGCTTCGAACAGACGACAATATGCAGACTGTGATGGATAAGTTTTCGCGTTGCGATGCTGGCACATTGCCCGTACTCAATCCTGATGGTACATTCGTGGGATTTGTTTCACGTACAAGGCTTTATGCTTCTTACAGACAGGTTATAAAGGATTTCTCTGAAGAATAAGGCTGCATTTCAGTGATGTAATTGAGTGCTAAGATCAGATATTGTTTCCATCTCGTGCATTAATCTTACGCTTGCAGCTATTTAGTTCAAAACATTAAAAACTCATTTTTATGGAACTCTACGGATTGTTAGGTTACCCACTTGGTCATAGTTTTTCGGCAAAGTACTTTGCTGATAAGTTTGAACGTGAACACATTCAAGCGATTTATCAAAACTTTGAATACCCCACTGTAGAAGAAGCTATGCAGTTTCTACTATGCCAAACCAATCTGAAGGGATTCAATGTAACGATTCCGTATAAGCAGGCTGTTATGCCTTATCTGGAAAGACTTACACCAGAAGCACAAGAAATAGGCGCTGTAAACGTGGTAAGAGTGGAAGAAGATCCTAATTTACCAAGTGGGAAAAGGCTGATAGGGTATAATTCTGATGTAGTAGGTTTCTCAGATTCTATACGTCCGCTATTACGTAAAGATTTTCACAAGAAAGCTCTCGTACTGGGTACTGGTGGCGCGTCTAAAGCTGTAGTCTATGGCTTGAAGCAAATGGGTATTTCTCCTACTTACGTAAGTCGTCATCCTAATGAAGGGCAGCTGAGCTATGCTGATTTGACGGCAGAAGTTATGGCAGAGTACAAAGTCGTGGTCAATTGTTCGCCCGTGGGAATGTATCCCAAGGTAGATGCTTGTCCTAATATCCCCTATGAGTATCTTACTCCTGAACACTTGCTCTATGACTTGGTATACAATCCTCTTGAAACGCTCTTTATGAAACGTGGACGAGAACATGGCGCTGTAGTTAAGAACGGGTTAGAAATGCTTCATCTGCAAGCCGATGCTGCTTGGAGAATGTGGCATGAAAAGTAATAAGCCAGCTTAAGACTACTTAACTGAAGTTTCGGATTTAGGATGGGCGGGCTGAAAGCCCAGTGATTTCCATAGCCCAAGGCAACGCCTTGGGTAGGAATTGCAAGAATGATACGCCCTGTAAGGGCAGAAGTAAGGACAATATATTTCTACTTTTGCCCTTACAGGGCGAAACAATACTGCTTATGGGATACCCAGGGCGATGCCCTGGGCTATGAATATCATTGGGCTTTCAGCCCGCCCATTCTAAATCCGAAACTTGAATTAGGGATTTTAGGAACTGAATTTTCATGATTTGACAGAGCGGAAAACTTAAGTGTAGGTAAAGGAAAGCTTTGAAGCCAGATGGGGGCTTAAAGGAGCCGGAAGGAGCCGGAAAACAGCGCTGTGAATCAAAAAAACGCAGAAAAACTTGTCTGTTTCAGTAAGAATGCGTACTTTTGCACCCGCAATTTTGCATTAACAATCCCTATTAATTCATTACAATTATGATGAATCAGTACGAGACCGTTTTCATTATGACTCCCGTTTTGTCTGACCAACAGATGAAGGAAACGGTCGCTAAGTTCAAAGGTATTCTCACCGACGCTGGCGCTGAGATTATCAATGAAGAAGAGTGGGGCCTCAAGACGATGGCTTATCCCATTCAGAAAAAGTCCACTGGCTTCTATGAACTCATCGAGTTCAAGGCAGAGCCTTCAGTAATCGCTAAGCTCGAAGTTGCTTTCCGTCGTGACGAACGCGTAATTCGCTACATCACCGTAAAGAACGAGAAGTACGCTGCAGAATATGCAGAAAAGCGTCGTAACAAGTTTAATAAGAAGGAGGACTAAACAATGGCACAAGCACAATCAGAAATTCGTTATTTGACTCCCCCCACAGTGGATGTCAAGAAGAAAAAGTATTGCCGTTTCAAGAAGAGCGGTATCAAGTACATCGACTACAAGGATCCTGAATTCTTGAAGAAGTTCTTGAACGAGCAGGGTAAGATCCTTCCCCGTCGCATCACAGGTACTTCTCTGAAGTATCAGCGTCGTGTGGCTCAGGCTGTAAAGCGTGCTCGCCACTTGGCTCTCCTTCCCTTCGTAACCGATTTGATGAAATAATAACAGAGGAGGTAATAAGATATGGAAATCATTTTGAAAGAAAACGTTATTGGTCTGGGTTATAAAGACGATATCGTAACTGTAAAGGACGGCTACGGCCGCAACTACCTTATTCCTACTGGCAAGGCTATTATTGCATCTGAATCTGCAAAGAAGGTTTTGGCTGAAAACTTGAAGCAGCGCGCTCACAAGCTCGCTCAGATCAAGGCTGACGCTGAAGCTCTCGGTCAGAAGCTCGCTGCCATCGAACCTCTGAAGATCGCTACTAAGGTTAGTGCCACTGGTGCTATCTACGGTTCGGTTAACGCTCTTCACATTGCTGAAGCTCTTCAGAAGCTTGGCTTCGACATTGATCGCAAGATCATCACTCTGAAGGAAGTAAAGGAAGTAGGTTCTTTCCACGCTACTGTACACCTCCACAAGGACGTGAACGTAGAAATTCCTTTCGAGGTTGTAGCTGAAGAAGCTTAATCCTAACGGAATAAAAGCGTAACTTATAACAAGTAATGTGTTATTGCTCCTATCGGGGTAAGATGCATTACTTGTTATTTTTTATATACCATAGAGAAAAGATCTTTTTTAGAAAGAAATAGTACATACAGAAGTATTAGTAGCTTGAAAATGCGATATTAGTAAAGTCTCTATAGAAAGCAACTCTCCCCAAAACACTTTCTCCCAGAAAATTCCCAATTATGCGCTACTTTATCTACCTCTCTTATGATGGCACGGCTTATCATGGATGGCAAGTGCAACCCAATGCGGTGAGCGTGCAGCAGAAAATGAACGAATGCTTGAGTAAACTCTTGCGAGGAAAATGCTCCGATGTGACAGGTGCCGGACGTACGGATGCTGGAGTGCATGCCCACATGATGGTGGCTCACTTTGACACGGAAGAACAGTTGGATGGCACGTGGCTCACAGATAAACTCAACCGTATCCTTCCACAGGACATTGCTGTGAGCAAGGTAGTGCGCGTGCTCGATGATGCGCATGCTCGTTTTGATGCCAAGGCTCGTACCTATCATTATTGGATATACACGCGAAAGGATCCGTTCAATCGTCAGTATGCCACTCGTATCACGTTCCCACTCGATTTTCAACGAATGAATGAAGCTGCAAGGTATCTCACGCAGGTGAGTGACTTTACGAGTTTCTCGAAACTTCATACCGACGTAAAGACCAATATCTGCAAGGTGACACATGCAGAGTGGACGCGGGTAGGGGATGATCTGTGGCAGTTTGAGATAACGGCCGATCGGTTTCTTCGCAACATGGTGCGCGCAGTGGTAGGTACGCTGATAGAAGTGGGACGCGGGAGGCTTTCTATAGACGACTTTAAGCATGTCGTTGCACAAAAAGACCGCTGTGCTGCGGGCGATTCTATGCCAGGCAATGCGCTCTCGTTAGTAGATATAAAGTATGAAGAAGAAATCTTCTTGGATTAGTTGACAAGTTCGAGAACGTTGAAGAGTTTAGAAGTCGAAGAGTTAAGAATAGTGTTTGGGTATGCTGAAATTAATGTGCCCAACTCATATTGCTTAGGCAAACTTCTAAACTTAGGCGCTTGCGCCGATTAAACTCATAAACTTTGCCGCTTGCACAGTTTAAACTCATAAACTTAGGCGCTTGCGCCGTTTTAACTTAGGCGCATCGCGCCGTTTTAACCCTTCTATGTGGATATTGCTTGCTTTTACATCCGCCTGCTTACTGGGCTTCTATGATGTGTTTAAGAAAAAGTCGTTGGCGGATAATGCTGTGCTTCCCGTGCTGATGATCAACACGGTGGTCTGTGCACTCTTCTTCCTTCCTATTATAATAGGTTCTGCGGCTGGATGGATGAACGTGATTCCTGCGGGCGATGTAAGAGCACATGGGTTGGTGCTTCTGAAGTCGGTCATTGTACTGTCTTCATGGGTGTGTGGATATTATGCCATGAAGCATTTGCCGCTTACGATAGTTGGCCCGATTAATGCCACGAGGCCCGTGATGACGCTGGTCGGAGCACTGCTAATCTATGGAGAGAACCTTAACGGCTGGCAGTGGGCAGGTGTGACGTTAGCTATATTCTCTTTCTTCCTCTTGAGTAGAAGCGGTCGCAAAGAAGGCATTCGTTTTGCTCACGATAAGTGGATTATATTGCTCGTATTGGCAGCTGTGCTTGGAGCGGCAAGCGGACTGTATGATAAATACCTTATGGCCTCTGCAGCAGAGGGTGGAGCAGAACTCAATCGTTACTTCGTACAGGGGTGGTACAACCTCTATCAAGCACTCATGATGTCGGCTGTAATCCTATTTATATGGTATCCCAAACGGAAACAAGGCACGCCTTTTCAGTGGCGATGGAGCATCGTGTTGATATCCGTATTCCTTACGGCGGCTGATATGGCTTACTTCTATGCCTTGTCGTGTCCTGGAGCTATGATAGCCGTAGTATCGATGGTACGCAGAGGAAGCGTAATCGTATCTTTCCTCTTCGGCGCTATGGTATTTAAGGAGAAGAATCTGCGTTCCAAGGCTATCGACTTGTTCTTTGTATTGCTGGGCATGGCATGTTTATTTATTGGAAGTAGATAGGATAAACATCCATCCTTTTTATTAACTTCGCATTTGTAAAAAGTCTTATTCTATTCAATTCACTTATGAAGCAAGTATTCGATTATCTTGAAAGCGCCGACTTTGCAGCTACCGTATGCGACAAAGAGGGAATTGTAGTCTATCAAAATGCCCTCTCTGTTGCTGCTGACGGAGATGCCATCGGCCGTAATCTCTTTAAATGTCACTCGTCTAAGTCGAACGATAAAATTCGTCACATGCTTCAGACTGGCGAGAACAATACCTATCAGATTATCAAGCGTGGTCGTCATTATCTCATTCATCATTCTCCATGGTATGATAACGAGACAAATGAAGTGGCTGGGCTTATCGAACTATCTATTCCTCTACCAGACGACTATCCCACGTATAATCGGGATAAGCATGAATAGGTCGACAAAGACCGCAAAATAAGAGTAGGAGGTAAACACTAATCATACCCGTAAACCAAGAATTCCGCCAACGGGTATGATTAGTGTTTACCTCCTACTCAATTCTTAAGGAAGGAAGTTTTGCCTGCGCGTAAGGTCTATATTATTCTCCCTCCACCTTGCAGCCATCGAAGCCCATCTCGCGAGCCTTTTCAGGACCAAAGGTGAAGTAGGTGGCATCGGCTTCGTCGCAGATTTCGCCTTGGGTGTTTTCGAGTGTGAGGTGGATGGTTACGATGTTGCGCTTCTGCTGGACGATGTGACCACGCACGGTGATAAGTTCCTCTGTGGTCATTACAGGACGACGATACTTTACGTCAAGATGTGTGGTCATGCCTGTGGTTTGCAGTTTGCGATTGACTACCCATCCAGCTACTTCGTCCATCAGCATGCCGATGATGCCTCCATGCAGTGTATTGACCCATCCTTGATAGTTCTCGCTCGGATGCCACATGGTCAAGATGTCGTCGCCATCCTCCCAGAATTCCAGGTGAAGTCCAATAGGGTTCTCCGGGCTACAGCAGATGCAACGATAGCCTTCTTTTCCTAAGTAGGGGTTGATTATCTTCTTCATATCTTATTCTTTTTTTAGGGGGGATCACTATTCATCCTTTGTACTTGAAGCTTCGGAGATCTCCTTAATCATTTGTACGAAACTATTCCACAGATTCTTGAAGAAACGTGCAATGCCTAAGCCAATAGCGATGGTGATGCTTACAGCACCCTTAATAAGGAAGCGCAGCACTTTGACCAATTGGTGCTCGGTGATGTGTACTTGCGAAGCAAAATGGCGATAGAGCGTGATACCCGCCAGAGGAATGCCCACGCCTACAAGGGTGTAGAGAGTAACCCAAATAAAGTTGCTCTCGGGAGTGGTAATGGTGGGATGAGATCCGACAGCTTCCCAAGGCAGCCCGTAGAAAGCAACCTTTAATGCGCTGACCACCTTGAATGCAGCAAGGTGGAATGCAAACACATAGAGCGTATTGTTTCCTACGAATACCAAAGTACGTTTGGCAAATCCCTCATAGCGATCTATCCATCCACATGCGTAGACCAAAGCTATGAAGGCTGCCACTGCGGGGATGGGTAGCGATAAGAAATCACTCCACTTAGCATTCCATACCATGCTTGAGGGGAAGAAGAAGGAAGCTAAGATCAATACGGCAAGACAGGGCACTGCTACCTTCCATGAGAGCCACTCCGTAAGGCGATATTGTGCCAAGAGAAATCCTGCAGCCATAAACGTGAAGCCCATCAGTTCGCGGTAGCCCCCTTGTGCAATGCCAGTGAGAGAGAATCCTTCGCCCACCTTCCACATCGTGAGCAGTAGACCGATTATGAGCAATGCCCATCCGCTCTGAATGCGCGTGCGGCAATAGCCTGAGCGTTCTACTAACTTAAACACGATCAAGAATCCCACACTTGCCACTAATAGTGCGCGGAAGAACCAAAACGTGCCGCCCATGAACTGGTCGTAGCCCGACATGTTCACCGTAATGCTCCATAAGTTCTGACAGAATTGATGCCAGGTAAAGGGATGTGTCACTCCGCCTGATGCATTGCCAAACTGCTCGCTGAGTATGCCCAGGTGGAAGAATAGATTGTGGAGCACCAATAGTATCACACTCCATTTCCAGAAAGGAATGTAGAGCCCCTTGATGCGATGCATGAGGAAAGTGTGCTCGTCGTTGAGGTATTTCAGATGAAAGAAATAACCTGCGCAGAGGAAGAATACGGGTACGTGGAATATAAACAGAAAGTTGAACAGCCAACCGCGAACGCCTGCGTGAGAGAGTACCACGCAGATGATGGCTATCGCTTTGACGATGGCAAATCGCGTGGACCGTTGATTGTGTGGCTGCTTGGTCCCCTCTTGCTGTGAAGTATTTGTGGTAGCCGGTTCACTTGTTGTCTCGATGGGGACGATGGTAGAATTTGTTTCGGTAGGAATATCTGGCATAGGTTGGTATGGAAAGTTTTGAGTTTAAAGTTCAATGATTCATGAGGTTACACAAGTGGAGTCCGTAGAGAACTTCAATGGTCAACGAGTTGACAAACCTTTCGACTGATTTGTCAACTCGTCAATCATTATTCTGTGACTCTCTTAACCCGTTGGCGGAATTCTTGGCTAACGGGTAAACTAGTTGACAAGTTAACAAGTAAAGATGTCTTAGACTACTTGTTTAGTTAAAAACGAGAACGATTAGACTCGACAAACTTACCTGTTCACCTGTTAACTTGTCAACCTGTTTACTAATTCCGCCAACGCGTTCTCTTATTATTAATATAGCGAAGCCAAGAATGCATCGCGGTCTTGCTCCTTATCCTTGCATGTAGGAGTGTCGGCGGGTGGGGTAGTGTCGCACTTAACGAAGGGTGTAAGGAAATGGAAGAACCATCCCTTAAACTTCTTCCATCCGCTCCAACTCTTCCATATCTCAGGCGTGAGTTCGAAGCATTGCTTGTTGCGGTCGGTATAGAAGATGTCTTCGAGTTGCTTTGTGGTGCAGGTGTCGGCAATGAGCAGGTTGCACTCATAGTCGAACGACAGGCTGCGGCTGTTCATATTGGCAGAGCCAATGAATGAGTAGTGGCCATCAACCATCATGATCTTGCTATGGTGGAATCCGCCAGTAAAGAAGAACACTTTCACGCCCGCCTTCATCAGTCGGTGAACATTGTATTCCACCACGCGAGGTGTAATAGGTATATCGCTTTTTTGCGACACCATGACTTGCACGTCTACTCCTCGGCGGGCAGCATCCTTAAGTGCTCGCTTAAGGTGGCGGCATAGTGTGAAGTAGGGGTTGATGATAAGTATGCGTTTCTCTGCATGCGTGATGGCATGTACGAAGGTATCGTGAATGATGCGAGGCGAATAGGTCGGGTCGCGATTGACTACGCCTACTACTTTGTGTCCTGCCGTTTCTGTAGTGTCTTGCCTGAGCATGCCAAAGTCAAGACGTGCATCGTGCTCGCCGGGGTAGTATTCTGGTCCTTGAATGTCTTGTCGCGTCACGCGATTCCAAAATCCGAGAAAAACCTTCTGCAGTTCGCCTACGGCATCTCCCTCTACACGAGTGTGTATGTCGCGCCATTCTCCAAACTCGGGTTTGCCTGTGATATAGTAGTCAGCTACGTTCATACCTCCCGTATAGGCTATCTCGCCATCGATGACTACAATCTTGCGGTGGTCGCGGTGGAGGGCATGGTTCACCCACGGAAACTTCAAGGGATCGAACTCATAGATCTCTACACCGCGTGCACGCAGACTGTCGAGATGACGAGCGCGAAGCGGACGATTGTTGGAGCTATTGCCGAAGCCGTCGAACAAGGCACGTACCTTTACGCCTTCTGCTGCTTTGCGCACCAAGAGCGTGAACAATTCCTTTGATATAGAGTCGTTTCGGAAGTTGAAGTATTCTAAGTGAATGCTATGCTTAGCAGCGCGCACAGCGGGGAGAAGGTCGTCAAACTTCTCCTTGCCCGTCTTGAATATCACAATACGATTGTTGTTCGAGAACTTTACGTCGAACGTCTGTTCGAGGTAGTTTACGATATCCAAATCGCTGTGCTTTGTCGGGTGACAGTGTTGTGCCAATGCTGGTAAATAAGCGAAGTGTGCCAAGGCGATGATTAGGAATAAGCGTAGGTTGTTGTGAAGTATTCTTAGGAATGCGCTATAGCGGGAATAGGCAGATGTGTGAATATCTGATAGCATTTGTAAGTGTTTGCTTCTGTGGTTACAGTCTCTGCGAAGTGGTTGTTACGTGCTGTTGTCAGAGCTGCATTTGATGAATCAGATCATAGTGTTGAATGAGTCTACCACACCCAATAGATGCTTCTCTCCATCGACTACCAATACAGAGTGGATCTTATGCTGATGCAGTATCTTCTCAATCTGCGTAATCTTGGTGTCGGGCGATACTTCCTTGGGCGTGCGGGTCATGATATCTGCCACGGTGAGTTGGAAGAAACTCTCTTGTGAGTTTTCCATGGCACGACGGATATCGCCATCCGTGATGATTCCCACCACCTTCTCATCTTCTATAGCAATGCACAGGCCCAATCGGCCGTTGCTCATATGGATTACGGCTTCGCCCAACTTCATCGTGGGTGGAATGATGGGCAGATCTTCTGTATGCATCACGTCGCGTGCTTTCGTTAGCAAGCGCTTACCGAGGGTGCCTCCAGGATGATATTGTGCAAAGTCGGAAGCTTTAAAGTGGCGAGCTTCCATTAGTGCACAAGCAAGTGCGTCGCCTAAAGCAAGTGCTGCCGTAGTAGATGAGGTGGGTGCCAATCCGAGCGGACAAGCTTCGTGGCTTACAGCGGCATTCAGATGAGCTGTGGCATACTGAGCGAGCAGCGATTTAGGATTGCCGCTCATACCGATCACGGGTATGTGGTTCTCAAGCAGATAGGGGAGGAAGCGCAGCAATTCATCGGTCTGACCAGAATTGGAGATTGCCAGTACTACGTCTTCGTGTTGAATCACGCCTAAATCGCCGTGAAACACGTCGAGCGGATTGATAAAGAAGCTCGGTGTGCCTGTCGATGAGAGTGTGGCTGCTATCTTTGCACCGATATGGCCGCTTTTGCCTACACCAGTCACGATGAGTTTCCCTTTACAGTGGAGGATGATGTCTACGGTCTTGTCAAAGTCGTCATCAATGTGAGGAATGAGTTCGAGTAAGGCTTTTGCCTCGTCTTCAATACACTTGATGGCTGTTTCTGTCCATTTACTCATGGTCTTATGTCGTGTGTGTATGAGGAGGGGTTGACTCGGATTATGGAGATAAAGGGCTACGAGGTTGTAAGCCTCTTTCTACCAAGAATATCTTATCCTGTCAACTCTTGATTTTAATCAGTAAGAAGTTTGTTTACTACGCCTGCAAGGTCGTTGAGATAAAGCATGTTGGGGCCATCGCTTAGGGCATTGTCGGGATCGGGATGTGTCTCGAAGAAATAGCCTTGTGCACCGAAGGCCTTGGCTGCCATAGCCATAGCGGGTACAAATTGGCGATCGCCTCCTGTAGTAGTGCCTGCTCCGCCCGGGCGCTGTACGGAGTGAGTACAGTCCATAATCACGCGATCGGCATATTGCTCCATAATGGGGATGTTGCGGAAGTCGACGATGAGGTTGTTATAGCCAAACATGTTGCCACGTTCTGTGAGCCATACTTCTTTGGCACCAGCCTCGCGGCATTTTTCTACGGGAAAACGCATATCGTTTCCAGAGAGAAATTGAGCTTTCTTGATGTTGACGATGCATCCAGTCTTTGCGGCTTCAACGAGTAGGTCGGTCTGTCGGCATAGGAATGCTGGTATTTGCAGCACGTCGACCACTTCGCCAGCCGCTTGAGCCTGGTAGCTCTCATGAATGTCGGTGAGCAGGGGAAGCCCGTATTTGCTCTTTACATCGGAGAGCATTTGCAACCCTTTCTCAAGTCCAGGACCACGAAAAGAGTGGATGGAGGTGCGATTGGCTTTGTCAAACGAAGCTTTGAAGTAGATGGTCGTGCCCGTCTGTTGTTGTATGTTGACCAGTTCTGCAGCCACCGTATCGAGAAGTTCGGCCGACTCTATTACGCATGGACCTGCAATCAGGATGGGTTTCATATCGAAAGTAGTTTGATTATGTTAGAAGGATGGCTCCGGCGGTCGAGTCGCAGCCTGTCTTATGACTTATGCAAAGTTAGTATAATTTGCTTGTAACACAAAATGAAATGCAATTGTTTTGGCGCAAATGTTAAGAACGTTGTTCTCCCTTATGCGCACGCGCGCTACAGAGAGTTTACACTCTGATATGTTTGTTTCTTGCACTGTTTGAATGTAGATATCTGACAATCAATTTGTTAAGTAATGTAATTGAAAGTTTCGCTCTTGCACTTTTCTGTCACTCCAATTGTCACTATTATTCCACAGGATGGATTGCAAAAAGTCTTCATCGTAAGGAAAAATCGTGAATGGTCTGATAGGTCCTAATAGTCTTCTGATGTTGAGAAAACTATCGTATGGAAGAGAGAAAATTAGTGGTGGAAAGCGTAGAAATTAGTGGTGCGAATAGGAAAAATTAGTGGTGGGAGGCTTTGCCTCTTCATATTGGCTGGGTGAGGGCAGGAGTGTAGGCAAAGTGTAGGCAAAAATAGATTGCCTACACTTAGAAACGTCCTGAATATCAAGCGATAAGGATGAAAGAATGTAGGCAATCTACTTTTTCGAAGCAAAAAACTTCTGTAGTGCGCGCGTACGCGTAGGAAGAATGGAAAAGGAAAGGGCTTAGTGAGTTACGATCTGTAATAATTCGTCTGCATTGTGTGCAAACTGTGTGTTGGGGAGCAGATGGAGCGTGCGAAGGAAGCTTTCGTCACGAAAGCCCCAAGTGACTAATATGCAAGGCAGTCCAGCATTCTTAGCGGTCAGTAGGTCTACTTCAGAGTCGCCTACGTAGACGGCTTCACTTTCTTCGCTTCCTAATTCGCGAAGAGCAGCTAATACGGCGTCAGGGTTGGGCTTGCGCCTGACGGTGGCGCTTTCACCTACAGCAGAGGTGATGTATCCCTTGAAAAAACGCTCGTTAAGTTCTTGAACTGCAGGATGAAGCTTGTTTGAAACAATGGCCATCTTGTAGCCTTTTGCCTTTAGCTCGTTCAAGGCATTCATAATGCCAGGGTAGGGCGCTGTGGTGTCAAGACAATGATCAACGTAGTGCGAACGGAAAGTTTGAAATACTTCCTCAAAGGCATCACCGCTAACTGCTCCTCCTACCGATTTTTCCATTAAATAGCGAATACCATTCCCTAAGAATTGACGTATCTCGGAAGTCGTACGTTCGGGGAGATGATGCGTGCGAAGTGCAAAGTTTACGCTCGCTGCTAAGTCGGCAAGTGTGTCAAGTAGTGTACCGTCAAGATCGAAGATAATCGTGTTTAGCATAACTCTTTGGATGTGTTGATGCGCAAAATTACGATTTTTCTTTCTCTCTGAGTTGTGAAGGGACGAAGATTTTGCTACCTTTGCATAAGTAAGATAAAATGTAATAAGATATAGAGTAGTAGGCTGCGGCTTTGCGATCTTAAGATGCATAAAAAGACGAAGTCTACTATAAAATATGGACAATCTATACAACAATGGAAATCAAAGCAAAATTTGATCATTTCAATATCAATGTGCTCGACCTTGATCGAAGCATTGCATTTTATAAGAAATCGCTCGGACTTGAGCCTTGTGGACAGATAGAAGGTCCGGAGGGGGCGTTCAAGATTGTTTATTTAAAGAATGAACAGAGCGACTTCCGTTTGGAACTTACCTGGCTTCGCGATCGCAAGGAACCTTATGAATTGGGCGATAATGAGTTTCATATCTGCTTGCGTGTGCCAGGCGATTATGATGCAGTGAGAGCCTTTCATAAGGAAATGGGTTGCGTATGCTTCGAAAATACTGATATGGGACTTTACTTTATAGAAGATCCCGATGGCTATTGGATAGAAGTGTTGCCATTGCATTAGTGAGAAAGAAGCTCACATCTTTATAATTAAACACAAAAAAAAACATTACGTTATTATACAACTATGGATAATCAACTCATCGCACAGTGTGAAAAGGTGGCTCAGCAGTGGATCAACTCCGACTGCTATGATGCCGAAACCAAGAAAGCCGTAAAGGCTATGGTAGAAAATGCTGACAAGACTGACCTAATCGACTCGTTCTATAAGACGCTCGAGTTTGGTACAGGTGGTCTGCGTGGTATCATGGGGCCTGGCACCAACCGTATGAACATTTATACCGTGGGCGCTGCAACCCAGGGACTTTCTAACTATTTGAACCTTTGCTTCAAGGATCGTGAAGAGATCAGCGTAGTAGTGGGTCATGACTGTCGTAACAACAGCCGTCTGTTTGCAGAGACTGCAGCCAATATCTTCTCTGCCAACGGTATCAAGGTGTATCTCTTTGAGGATATGCGTCCTACTCCTGAAATGTCCTTCGCTATCCGTCACTTAGGCTGTCAGAGCGGTATCATCCTTACTGCAAGCCATAATCCTAAGGAATACAATGGCTACAAGGCATATTGGGATGATGGTGCACAGGTGCTCGCTCCGCACGATACAGGTATCATCGCTGAGGTGAACAAGGTGAAGGTAGAAGATATCAAGTTTGAGGGTAATCCTGCGTTGATCCAAACGATCGGTAAGGAGATTGATAAGATCTACTTGGACAAGGTGCATTCGCTCAGCATTGATCCCGAGGCTATCAAGCGTCAGAAAGACCTGAAGATCGTCTACACTCCGCTGCACGGCACAGGTATGATGCTCATCCCCGACTCTTTGAAGCTTTGGGGCTTTGAAAATGTACATTGTGTGCCCGAGCAGATGGTGAAGGATGGCAATTTCCCCACAGTGAAGAGCCCCAATCCCGAAAACGGCGAAGCACTCACCATGGCGCTCAATTTGGCAAAGAGCATTGATGCCGACATCGTGATGGCTTCTGATCCTGATGCTGACCGCGTGGGCATGGCTTGCAAGAATGATAAGGGTGAATGGGTATTGGTAGATGGCAACCAGACTTGCATGATCTTCCTCTACTACATCATCATGAATCGTAAGGCACAGGGCAAGATGCAGCCTAACGACTTCATCGTAAAGACTATCGTTACGACTGAACTTATCAAGGCTATTGCTGATAAGAACCATATCAAGATGTTCGACTGCTACACTGGCTTTAAGTGGATTGCTCGCTTGATTCGTCTGAATGAAGGTAAGTTGCAGTATATCGGTGGTGGTGAAGAAAGTTATGGCTTCTTGGCTGAAGACTTCTGCCGCGATAAGGATGCTGTCTCTGCATGCTCGCTCTTGGCAGAAATCTGCGCATGGGCTAAGGATCAAGGCAAGACACTCTATGATGTGCTCATGGACATCTACTTGGAATACGGATTGGCTGTCAACAAGACGATCAACGTAGTGAAACCGGGTAAGACAGGCGCCGACGAGATTAAGGCTATGATGGAGAACTTCCGCACACATCGTCCTACAGAAATCGCAGGTTCTCGCGTTGTCTGCACGAAGGACTACGAAGCACTCAAGGAATTTGATGCTGACGGCTCAGAGAAGGCTCTCGATCCTGTAGATTTCCCTGAAAAGAGCAATGTGCTTCAGTGGTATACAGAAGATGGTACGAAGGTGAGCGTGCGTCCTTCAGGTACAGAACCTAAGATTAAGTTCTATATCGAAGTGAAGGGCCAGATGCATTGCGCAAAGTGCTATCCTGGTGCTGTAGTTGATGCTCAAGAGAAGATTGAAGCTGTGCAGAAGAGCCTCGGTCTCTAATATAAAATGATTGAATCGGAAGTAACAAGCGATACGTCGGATGTGTATTTGCACTGCCGTGTTGCTTGTTACTTTTGTTTTAAGTAGAACTATGAATTATTATTTTCTTTTCTGTCAAGATGAGCTTTTACTCACGGCGGATGGCTGTGTGCCTCAAGGAGAGTCTGCTCCTATTTCACTTGAGTCTTGGCAGCAACTTCATCATCTTCCAGATTTGGATGGCTGTGGATGTTTTACGGCTCGGCTGGATGCTCCAGTGACAGGGGATGAATGGCAAATGATGCCGCTTAGAAGTAGCTTTGATGTACTTCCCGAGCGGCTTTATCTTATGGCGGGCAAGGCTCGTGAGATACTTTATTGGGATCAAAACACGCGCTATTGCGGTGTGTGTGGCGCTCCTATGAAGTTGCATACAGATATCTCCAAGCGTTGTATCAATTGTGGTAAGGAGGTCTGGCCCGCATTGGCTACGGCGATTATTGTAGCTGTGACGCGCAATGAGGGAAAGGAAATCCTTTTGGTGCAGAGCAAGAAGTTTAAGAAGGATTATCTGGGTCTTGTAGCAGGCTTTGTAGAAACAGGCGAGACGCTCGAAGAATGTCTGCGTCGTGAAGTGATGGAGGAAACGCATCTTCGGGTAAAGAATATTCGTTATTTTGCTTCGCAACCTTGGCCTTATCCCAGCGGACTGATGGTCGGTTTTACGGCAGAGTATGATGGGGGAGAACTCCTGCTCCAACGTTCAGAACTTAACAAGGGCGGATGGTATAGTCGCGATAATATGCCCGCTATCCCAGGCGAGGTGAGTTTGGCTCGTCGTCTGATAGATCATTGGTTAGAATCAGATAGGTAGGTTCGTCTTAGAAGAGAAATAGATTTGCATTTGAGTGGAATACACTTTATTCCCCAATGTTAATAGATCTACCTATCAAAGAAAGCAGAAGCGCACCTTGTCGGCTAATAGAGGCCGAGGTGCGCTTCTGCTGTATCTTGACGGAGTTGGGATGTGTATGTACACAAAAAAACCTGCGGAACGCGGTCCCACAGGTTTCAGTTTCTCTCGTTGTTGTAGCGAGTTCGTTTCAGCTATTAGCCAAAACTTCCTTTAGCTTAAAATTAAGCGTTGGGCTCTGCAGCAGTAGTGTCAGCAGTAGCAGCTGAGTCAGCAGTAGCTGAGTCAGCAGTAGTAGAGTCAGCAGTAGTGCTGTCTACAGAAACTGAATCAGAATCAGTTGTTGCAGCTGCGTCAGAAGTTTTGTTACCGCAAGAAGCGAAAGAGATAGCTGCGAAAGCTACGAACATGAAAACTAACTTTTTCATTGTGTCTTTTAAATTTTTAAGTAAAACAATCAATTGCCTTTTTAAAACGATGCAAAGGTACGGACTTTTTCTATCCATGCAAATGTTTCGCCCATTTTTTTTGAAAAATCCTTCGATATTTAACAATAAGTTATCGATAAGAGATTAGATGTAAAGAGCAGATAGCAAAAGATGATGCTTCCTGGGGCGTAATAAGTAGAAGTTACCACGTAAGAAAGCACTCTAAGGGCAAAGCTGATAGATTTTTGGTATCTTTTCCGTATCTTTGCAGAAGATAAGCTGCATCTCAGCATAACATTCAAGCAAGCTTGATGTTCTGCATTCGATTTGCATTATCTTTGCACCTATATTAGTGTTCCTACTCCTATTATATATAGTGTATTCAACAGACTATGGATTATAAACAGCCATCGGCAACTTTATAACCACATAACCTACCAACTTAAAACTCCCGAAATGTCAATCCTTCAACATATGAAAGCAGCCTATCAGACATTGGGCTGCAAACTCAATTTTGCCGAGACGTCTTCACTGCGCGACCAGCTGGAACGAGAAGGTGTGGCCACTGTAGAGAAAGGCGAAAAAGCTGATATCTGCATAGTCAATACCTGCTCGGTGACAGATGTGGCCGATCATAAGTGTAGACAAGCTATTCATCGTTTCACACGTGAGCATCCAGGTGCTTTTGTGGTGGTCATGGGATGTTATGCACAGTTGAAGGCAGATGAGATAGCCACCTTTCCTGGGGTAGACTTAGTGCTCGGTATGGAGCAAAAGGGCGATGTGCTGAAGTATATAGAGGAACGCATGGCACAGAAGCATTCGCTCGAAGGCGGCGATGCTTGTCATGAAGCCATCAGCGTGCCCACAAAGGATATTCGCACTTTCGTGCCGTCTTGCTCGCGTGGTGATCGTACGCGCTACTTCCTAAAGGTGCAAGATGGATGCAACTATTATTGCACCTATTGCACGATACCTATCGCTCGCGGCCGATCGCGCAACGGTAGCATAGCTTCTCTTGTAAAACAAGCCGAGCAAGTGGTAGCAGAGGGTGGTAAGGAAATCGTACTGACGGGGGTCAATACAGGCGACTTCGGCCGGTCTACAGGTGAGAACTTCTTGCAACTTATTCAGGCATTGGACCAAGTGGAGGGTATAGAGCGCTATCGCATCTCGAGCATCGAGCCCAACTTGCTTACTGATGAGATTATAGAGTTCTGTGCTCGTTCACGCGCATTCATGCCCCATTTCCATATTCCCCTTCAGTGTGGTTCTGATGCTGTGCTTAAGTTGATGCATCGCCATTATGATACCGCATTGTTTGCTCAGAAGATTCAGCGCATCAAGGAAATTATGCCCGATGCGTTTATTGGAGTAGACGTCATCGTGGGCATGCGCGGTGAGACAGACGATTACTTTGAAGAGTCATATAGATTCATCGAAGGGCTTGACATTTCGCAGTTGCATGTGTTTAGCTACAGTGAGCGACCTGGAACAAAGGCTTTGGAGATACCTTATGTGGTAACTCCGCAGGCGAAGCATGCACGCAGTCAGCGCTTGTTGGAACTTTCTGAAAAGAAGCGACGTGCACACTACGAACGCTTCATTGGAGCCGAACGCCCTGTGCTGTGGGAACACAGTCGTGAGGGAGAACCTATGCAAGGCTTTACCGACAATTACATTCGTGTAAGACAAAATGCTGAGGGACGACCTACGGACAATACCATCAGTATGGTGAAGCTTGGTGGCTTCAGTGAAGATGGTGAATGCTTGATACAAGACTGAATGCAATATGATAAAGACTGATAAGATAGCTGTCGTAATACTCAATTGGAACGGACGTGATATGATGCGCCGTTTCTTACCATCTGTTGTGCGTAATTCACGACCTGAAGGCTTTGTAATCGTTGCCGACAACGGCTCAACAGACGATTCGCTCAGCGTGCTTTCAGAAGAATTTCCCGAAGTAACACAACTTCCGCTTCCGAAGAATTATGGTTTTGCTGAAGGTTATAACCAAGCATTGCGCCAGATTGATGCACCTTATTATCTTTTGCTCAATTCGGATGTGGAGGTGACAGAGAATTGGCTTCGTCCCTTACGTGAGTATATGGATGCACATCCAGAAGTGGCTGCCTGTCAGCCAAAACTGCTCAGCCAGACGGATAAGTCACGCTTCGAGTATGCTGGCGGAGCAGGCGGCTTCCTTGATCGCTTCGGCTATCCATTCTGCCGCGGGCGCATCTTTGCTGATGTAGAAAAGGATGAAGGGCAGTATGACGATGTGAGATCTCTGTTGTGGGCAACGGGGGCAGCCCTGTTGGTGCGACGCACGGATTGGGAGCAGAGTGGGGGATTGGATAGTAGATTTTTTGCCCATATGGAAGAAATCGACCTCTGTTGGCGACTTCGTGCTCGAGGACGTGGCATTGCTTGCGTGCCTCAAAGTACGGCTTATCACGTTGGAGGCGGAACACTTGATGCCGGGAATCCGCGAAAGACTTTCCTTAATTTTCGCAACAATCTCTTGATGCTCTATAAGAATTTGCCCGAAGAAGAACTACGCTCTGTGATGCGTGTACGTACGTGGCTCGACTGGGTGGCAGCTCTTAAGTTTTTGCTCACTATGGACTTTGCCAACTTTAAGGCTGTGATCAAAGCTCGCAGGGAATATCATCGCATGAAACCCGATTTTCAAAAGGATCGTGACGAAAACTTACAAAAGGCTGTGAATGGTGGACGAGACATTCCCGAACGAATCGGTAAGAGTCTGCTAATGCTGTATTATATAAAAGGCATTAAAAAGTTTAGCGAATTGTATATTTGATAAGAAATACTTATTTTTGCCCAAAGATAGGCCGCATCTCAGCATAACATAGAATTCTCTGCATTTGATTTGCGCTATCTTTACAATATGAAATCATAAATAATTGAAGAACAGACACTACATATTATATATTCTTATAGCATGCCTCGTGACCATGATCATGAGTGCATGCCGCTTGGATCGTGGAATCATCAAGGAAGACGCTTCCAGCGAAGTGAAGTTCGTACGTTATGATCGAATGGTGAACGACTACATCAATACGGGCAACGTGGGTATATGGCAGCGCATGAACATGGAGTTCCCGCGTGAAACGCGAGCTTTGATTGAGGACGTACTGAAAATCGGTCCAGCAGATAAGGAAGGCATTGAGGACAGTCTTCGTTCCTATTATGCCGATCCTACACTTACACAATTGCGCATGGACGTAGCGCGCAGGTTTGAGGATATGTCGGTCTACGAGGCCGACTTGAATGCTGCTTTCACACGCTTGAATAATGAATGCCCAAGTTTTGTTATACCGAAAGTCTACACACAGGTTTCAGCATTCAATCAAAGTATTGTAGTGGGAGATAGCCTTATTGGCGTGAGTCTTGATAAGTATTTAGGAGCAGAGTATCCAGCTTATAAAAAGTACTTTTACGAGAATCAACGTGCTACGATGGAGTCGGCGCGCATTGTGCAAGATTGCTTGTTCTTCTATCTTAATCAGCAGTACGCTTTCCCAAATAAAGGCCACAAGCATACTTTGGGCGAATGGATGGTGCAACAGGGCAGAATCGGTTGGGTGGTATCGAAACTTATTTGTAAGAAACCTATCGATGTGGCAGCCTATCAGCCGGCTACCAAGCGTTGGTATACATCGCATGAGCGCGAAGTGTGGGCTACTATGAGCCGTCCCGAACTATGGAATAGCACAGACTCCATTAAGCTCCATTCCTTGATGATGACCAGCGATGCCCATCCTTACTTCAAGGATCCTCACTCAAGAGGTGTCGGTCTGTGGATTGCTATGCGCATGGTAGGAAGCTACATGGAGCATCATCCGCAGGTGAGCATTGACTCTCTGCTTCGTTTGCACGACTTTGCTCAAATCACGAAAGAGTGCCAATATTGCAAGTAAGAATACGATGGGCGTTTGCTGACGCATCTTGCAAAGTCATATCAGGTAAACTCTTTGATTAATAAACATTGAAATTATAAACTACGAATCGTGGCAGCATTATATCTGATTCCCGTTACGTTGGGCGATACGCCTATAGAGCAAGTACTTCCAGCCTACAATAAGGAAGTAATCTTAGGTCTGCGCCATTTTATAGTAGAGGAGGTGCGCACAGCACGTCGTTTCCTCAAGCAAGTAGACCGTGATATTAATATAGACGAACTCACGTTCTATCCAATGGGAAAGCACGCCGATGCCGCGCTTTTTTCTAAGTATTTAGAACCTCTGCGCAAGGGAGAGTCAATCGGTGTGATCAGTGAAGCTGGTTGTCCTGCCGTGGCAGATCCTGGAGCCGATGTTGTGGCTATAGCACAGCGTGAGGGCTTAAAGGTTGTTCCCCTTGTTGGTCCGTCGTCCATTCTTCTCGCTGTAATGGGATCGGGTTTCAACGGACAGAGTTTCGCATTTCATGGTTATCTGCCCATCGCTCCTTCAGATCGTGCCAAGCGCCTCAAGCAGTTGGAATCCCGTTCTGCGCAAGAGCATCAAACGCAGCTTTTCATTGAAACTCCCTATCGCAACCACAAGATGATAGCCGACATACTCTCATGCTGCAACCCGCGTACACGCTTATGCATAGCCTCTGGCCTTACCACAGATCGGGAGTATCTGCAGTCGAAGACCATCAAAGAGTGGAAGCAACTCCCTCCCCCCGATCTGAATAAGATACCCACTATCTTCGCTATTTATGCGGGGTGATATGCTGTCTATGAAAGGCTGAATCCGAAATTAAGATGAGCGTTTCCAATCTCATGCCTACGGGATAAAGAAACGACTTTCTTTAGAGAAAAACTTCAGTTCTAATTATTTCTAATCCCATTAAGTGCATACCTTTGTGGTTGCACTTAATGGGATTTGTCTTTATTCTAACCTGTTAATCAATGGCTCTTACTCAACGTCAGCCTTTTACTAAACGATAATATTGGTAACGATATCCGTAATATTGTTATGCAATGCTTTTATAATAAGACGTATATTTGCAAAAAGAATTCAGCATGTGCAATACTCATCAACGATATTAACGCTATGAGGAAAATATTAATTATTTTGGTTATGATAATGGCAACATTCAATGAATCTATGGCAGCCCAAACGCTGACAGAGCGCCAGTTGCATCTCGCCACCTTGGCAAGTCTTGAAGCCCAAGGTGATCTCAATCGCTTGGAACCTGCCATCCATGCAGCACTCGATGGTGGATTGACCGTAAACGAAATCAAGGAAGCCTTTTCTCAACTCTATGCCTACACAGGATTCCCACGTTCGCTCAATGCATTAGGCACTTTATCAAAGGTGCTCGAAGCCCGAAAGGCAGAAGGTAAGATAGACGATGAGGGAAAGGCATGGAAGCGTCCAGACGTTTGGGACGATGCTAAGTTGGCCCTTAAAGTGGGAACAGAAGTTCAGACCAAACTGAGCGGAAAGCCTTTCAGCTACGATTTCTGTCCACAGGATGATTATTATCTGAAGGCGCACCTCTTCGGCGATATCTTTGCTGGCGATCAACTCTCAGCAGGCGATCGTGAGATAGTGACCGTAGCAGCCTTGGCTTCTATCAAAGGCATTGCTCCACAATTGGCAGCACACCAAAGAGGGGCTGTCAATATGGGCAATACGCAGGAGCAGGTGGATGAACTGATGAAGTATCTCAGCGACAAGGGATTGTCGCAATGCGACAACGCAGCTGATGCTACAGCAGGAGCCTGGCCTAAGGGAGACTCTAATACAGCTTACGCCAAGTTCTTCATCGGTAATAGCCATTTAGCTCGAATCGCTCCGAAAAACTTGAAGGAAGATGAACAGACCGTTCTTCCCATGTCCAACGTCACCTTTGAACCAGGATGTCGTAACAACTGGCACATTCATCATGGTGCTCGTCAGATACTCATCTGCGTGTCGGGCAAGGGATGGTATCAAGAATGGGGAAAACCTGCTATCGCTCTTAATCCAGGCGATGTTATCGATATCCCCGAGGGAGTGAAGCATTGGCACGGAGCACAGAAGGATAGTTGGTTCCAGCACATCGCTACTCATGTAGCTGTAGAAAACTCAAAGCCTGGCTCAGAACCTAACGAATGGTTAGAGCCAGTAACGGACGAGGAATACAATAAATTGTAAATAAAAGGAATCGCCAATACAAGGTGAGCTTCAATGCCCACGTTTGTATTGGCGATTCTTTTAAGGCGTTAGTCCGTACGATGCTTTTCGGTCGATAGCTCTACCATTCACTTATTGAGAAAATATACCGGCGAATTCATAGCCCCTTCTTTCTTCAATATACCGATCTCCGTAAAGTGCTTCAAGCATTTTAGTGCCGCAGTTTGCCGCAATCCGAAATAAAGCTCCAAATCGCTTCTGGTGATGCAGTTGTTTGTCGCGAGGTAATTTTTGATCTTTTGCAATAATTCCTCTTCTGTATATTGTCGTGACTTCGACGTGAACTTGGCACGTTCAAACCGCACCTTCTTTTTCACCTCTTCGAGTAATGATGCTTCTGGGCGGAATTTGATATTGCGCACGCTGATATAGTCACCACGTACATTCTCTATAGATTTGCCCTCAGGCATATCAAGGTCGACGGTCAAGGAAAAATACCCAATCTCTGGAATGTGAAAGCGATTGCCAAACGTAAGTTCGTTTATCATGCAGTCACGCAATGCTGCTAATGTGGCTCGTACATCTCCTTTCGTAAGAGAACAACTGTCTTGGATATGACTTTCCAGTTGTCGATCTGTTTGAGGTGAATGGTCAAATATCCTCACAAACTCCTGTTCCTTGCCAGTGCCCTTGGAGTTTTTAATTGAATGTATCTCGTATTTGATGCTCATAGGTGGGAGATTAAGAAAATAATACGTATGCAAAGATAAGAATTTTAAGTTTCTACAGCTATCTTCTGGTTATTAAATTGCACGGATATAGTTGAAAGCTTGACAATTATGCAGTCCAGATCTTTAGCTCAGAATATCAACGTCACCATGCAATCTGCCTAAGAAGGCAACACAAGGAGAAGAGGGAAGTGCCTTTTTGGATATAGCTACTAAAAACCTTTCAATAAGAATTACAGACCTTATGTGTATACTATTACGTCTTATCTATAACATAAGCAAATTGTCTTTATAAGCCCTTTTTGGTGACTCGTATCGTTCGATATGAATGTTCATTTCGTTCGATATGAGCATTCGTATCGAACGAAATGAGTGTGTGTATCGAACGAAATGAGCCGTCAATTACATTATTTTGAATGACAATACAAGAAGGTCGATGCTTGTTATGCCCCTTTTTTGTTATCAAAACTCAGTAGTTATTGAGTATCGGTATAGAGAATGCTTTGGGGATGTAAAAAGATAATCGCCTTATCCTTTCTAATAATAGAATGGGTAAGGCGATTAGTCTGTAAGAATAGGAGAGAATTTGTTACTTCAGCAACTCCTTAATCTTTGCAGCAGATTCTTCAAGTCCGCTGGTGATAATCTTGCCGTCAGGGCCGATGAGCAGGGTGGCAGGAATGGCGTTAACACCATAGATGCTACCAGCTACGCATTCCCAACCCTTAAGGTCGGAGAGGTGGTGCCAAGGGAGGTCGAGCTTCTTGATAGCACCAGTCCAAGCATTCTTGTCGCTATCGAATGAAAGACCTACGATGTCGAAGCCCTTGTCCTTGTAAGCCTCGTAGAGTTTCTTCACTTCAGGCATAGAAGCACGGCAAGGTCCACACCAAGAAGCCCAGAAGTCGACGAGCACATATTTGCCTTTGCCCACGTATTCAGAGAGTTTGTGGGTCTTACCATTAACGTCTTGCATCTCGAGGTCGGTAAACATTGTGCCGGGTGCTTGACGCTTCCATCCCTCGATGCTCTTCTTTAAGCCATCCATGATGTTGGTCTGCATGTAGGCGGGATTGCCTTCTTCTGCTAATGCAATCACATCAGCCTTGTTCATAGAGTTTCCCACTTGAGCGAGGAAATAAGCGGGGAACTTCTTGTCTTTGTTTGCTTTGCAGCATTCTTGAGTCAGGTCAATCATCTGGCCGTAGCTATCGTCACGCACTTTTTGGATGCGAGCCATCACGCTGTCGGGAATTTGCTTGCCGCTGTTGCGATAGCTGTAATATTCTTGTGTAGTGGCATCCATTTGCTTGCGAAGCGGAGAAAAGCGTTCTTTCCAAGTCTGGAAAGCATCGTTTTCTGCTGTACCCGATGCTTTGTCGGCTTTAAAGTCGACTGTTACGTTGCCATCGAGTACGATGACTACGCCTTCTTCTTTATCTGTAATAGCGTAAGCGAAAGTGTTTCCTTTGGCATCGCCTTCGAAGTGGAAAGTACCATTGCTCACTTCTACGCTGTCGGGAGTTTGACGAGTGCCTAAAAGTTTGAGGTATACCTTTTTTGTGTCGGCTGGAACTTGTCCGCCAACGCTGTACTTCTGTGCTGCAACGGGCAGAGCGCAGAGCATACAGAGAGATAAGATGTACTTTTTCATGATGTTGATGTTGTAGTACGTTATGTGTTGAATGTTGTGTGTTTGAGCGTTTATATATACTTAAGAACAGGCTCCAATATGTGGCATATGTGCGATTATTGCGGCTTGGAACGTTCGTTTTCAGTGGGCAAAGTTAATCAATGTCGGGCAAAATGCTTACTTTTGCACGCAAAGAATGCACGGAAAAGGTGCACAACTTGTATTTTCTCCCACATTTGGGGTAAAGCCAAGACTTAAATAAACAAAACTTTCAGCAAATGGAAAAGAGTGACAGCGTTGTAATCATTCCTACCTACAACGAGAAAGAGAACATAGAAAACATCATCCGCGCAGTGTTGGGTCGCGAGGAGCATGCCTTTCATATCCTTGTGATCGATGACGGATCGCCCGATGGAACGGCTGATATCGTAAAACGCTTGATGGCAGATGAGTTTAAGAATGAAGTTCACCTCATCCAGCGTAGCGGTAAACTCGGTTTGGGTACAGCTTACATCACAGGCTTCAAGTGGGCCATTGAGCATGGTTACGACTACATCTTCGAAATGGATGCCGATTTCAGTCATGCGCCAAAAGATTTGCCTCGCCTCTATGATGCATGCGCTAAGGATGGTTACGACGTAGCGGTAGGTTCGCGCTATGTAAGCGGTGTCAATGTGGTCAATTGGCCTATGGGACGTGTGCTCATGAGCTATTATGCTTCTAAGTATGTGCGCACCATAACGGGAGTGCCTCTCCACGATACGACTGCGGGATTCGTATGCTATCGCCGCAAAGTGCTTGAAACGATCGACCTCGATGCCATCCGCTTCAAAGGATATGCTTTCCAGATCGAGATGAAGTTTACGGCCTACAAATTGGGCTTTAAGATCAAGGAAGTTCCTGTCATTTTCGTTAACCGCGAACTCGGTACGAGCAAGATGAGCGGTGGCATATTCGGTGAAGCCCTCTTCGGCGTGATGCGTCTGCGTTGGGCTGCCATGACGGGCAAGATCAAGCCGGCTAAGAAGTAAAACGTTGACGGATTTCGGATACGAGCTAACGAGTTGACGGGTTAACGAGTAAGTTTGTTGTTTTATCGAATATCTTCTGATAAACCTTACAAGTACTCGTTGTTATTGAAGCAAAGTGCAAGACATACTTACCCGTTAACTTGTCAACTCGTTAACTCGTATCTGAAATACCACATCCACTAAAATAGAAGAGAAGCATGCATTTCCGTATACAAATCAAGAATGCTACTATCGTCAACGAGGGACGTAGCTATGTAGGTACGCTCGTGATAGACGATGATCGCATAGACGAAGTGATAGAAGGTCAGGATGCTGAACCATCTATCCCTGTAGATGAAACCATCGACGGGGAGGGATGCTACGTCCTGCCAGGCTTGATAGATGATCACGTGCATTTCCGCGATCCAGGTCTGACTCAGAAGGGAGATTTCTGTTCGGAAAGCCGTGCAGCAGCGGCTGGAGGTGTAACCACAGTGTTTGATATGCCCAACTGCATACCACAGACCACGACAGAGCAAGCCTTTGAAGAAAAATGGGCGATAGCAGCCTCTAAGAGTGTGGTCAACTATGGCCTGTTCTTTGGCGCTACAGCAGGCAATGCCTATGAATTAGCGAAACTCAATCCGCGCAAGGTGGCGGGAGTAAAACTCTTCATGGGGTCGTCAACGGGCAACATGCTCGTAGACAATGAGCGCGCACTGAAAGCAATATTCGAATCTGCAAAACTTCCTGTGATGGCTCACTGCGAGCGCACCGATATTATTAATGAGAATATGAAGCGTGCGCAGGCTCTCTATGGTCCCGATCCTTCGGTGGAGCACCATCCAGAGATAAGAAGCGAGGAGGCTTGTTACGAATCTACCAAGCAAGCCATCTCTTTGGCTCGTGAAGCGGGAGCTCGATTGCATGTGGCTCATATCTCAACGGCACGAGAGCTGGATCTCTTTCAGCCAGATGACGCTCAGATTACAGCTGAAGCCTGCGTAGGTCATCTGATGTTTTGCGACGAAGACTATGCTCGCCTGGGCAGCCGTATCAAGGTCAATCCAGCTATCAAGACGCGTGCCGATCGAGATGCGCTCCGAGCAGCTCTCACCGACGGCAGAATTCGTACGATTGGTACAGACCATGCACCGCATCGCATGGCCGACAAGGTGGGAGGGTGCGCAGTAGCAGCTTCGGGAATGCCTATCATTCAGTTCTCTTTGGTGTCAATGCTCGAGTTGGTCGATAAGGGTGTGCTTAGTATAGAGCGCTTAGTGCGCCTGATGTGTCACAATCCTGCCGATCTACTTCAGATAGAGAGTCGTGGCTATCTGCGCGAGGGCTACAAGGCCGATATCGTCATGGTACGTCCTCAAGTGCCTTGGACGCTTACGCCCAATCGCATACAGAGTAAGTGCAATTGGAGTCCGCTTGAGGGCCACGTGTTCCATTGGCGTGTGGAGCGCACTTTCTGTAATGGTTTCCCCATCTTCAATAGAGGACATGTAACAGACGAAAAATTCCGTGGTCAACCCGTATGCTATGATCGTTAAGTCTACAAGTTAACGGGGTAGTAAGTAATATTGTAATACGTTATACTTTATACTTCTCTATGATATACAAACTATATCAACTCTTTATCGCTTTGCCCATCATCCTTGTGGCTACAGTCATTACCGCATTGGTTACCATTGTAGGCGGGCTATTCAATGCTCACGTGTTTGGCTATTATCCTGGTATGGTATGGTCGCGCTTAGTGTGCAGAGTGTTGTTGCTTCCGATTCATGTGGAGGGGCGCGAGAACATAGACCATCATCAGAGCTACGTCTTTGTAGCCAATCATCAAGGACCGATGGATATCTTCTTGATCTATGGCTATTTAGGTCGTAACTTCAAGTGGATGATGAAGAAGGCACTTCGCAAGATGCCTCTCGTGGGCTATGCTTGTGAGAAAGCACGTCATATCTTTGTAGACAAGTCCAGTCCGAAAGCCATTAAGCACACCATAGAGCAGGGTAGGGCTACTTTGCAGGGAGGTACATCGCTCGTAGTATTCCCTGAGGGTGCTCGCACTTTTACGGGACATATGGGAATATTCCGTAAGGGGGCTTTCGTCTTGGCTGATGAACTGCAACTCCCCGTAGTGCCCATCACGATAGATGGCTCTTTCGATGTGCTCACGCGCATGGCGGGCATCAACTTTGTTCATCATCATGCCATGCGCTTGGTCATTCACAAGCCTATCTTCCCCGCTTCGCATAGTGCAGAGGATATTAAGCAGACTATGCAGCAATCTTACGACGTTATCATGTCTGCTCTCCCTGAGAAATATCAAGGGTATGTGAAGAATGATGACCAATAGCACGACAGGTCGTGTTAGTTTAAAGTTTTAAGGTTATGAGGTTATTAGCACGACAGGTCGTGCTAGTTTAAAGTTTTAAGGTTATGAGGTTATAAAGTTACCATAGGGGCTTTATAATCTCATAATTGTTTTATAAAGGTCGTTGTTTGTTCTAATACATACTTTATAACCTCATAACCTTAAAACTCCAAACTCACCTCTTAACTCCAAACTCTCTCGGTTTTCAGTGAATATTTGCTCATATTCTTTGCTGTTGTGCAAAATATTCGTACTTTTGCCGCCGTTTAGAACAAAGAAAAGGAAAATAATGAGAAAATCAATCCTAACAGCCGCGCTCGCATTGAGCGCCGCTACAGCTGCTCAAGCCGGTGGCTATCTGACCAACACTAATCAGAGCGTAAGCTTCTTGCGCAATCCCGCCCGCGATGCAGCCATTGCCATAGACGGTGCTTATTTCAATCCTGCCGGTTTGGGATTCTTGTCGCAAGGATGGCACATGGGCTTCGACTTGCAGAGTGCTTATCAGACACGTACGGACGAGACCGTGTTTGCCCCCTTTGCCTATGGTACAGTCAATGGAGTTAAGAACGATAAGGATGGGTTTAAGCGTTTCGAAGGAAAGGCAAAAGCTCCCGTAATCCCCTCTTTTGACTTATCACGTGTGGGAGAACGCTGGTTTGCCTCATTCCATTTCGGCATCACCGGTGGTGGCGGTAAGTGTAAGTTCTCTGATGGCTTGCCCTCATTCGAAAGTCAGGTGGCAATGCTTCCCGTATTGGTGGGTGCTATTGCTCCAGGTGCTGTCAATGGTTATAGCATGGAGACGCACATGCAGGGACGTCAGTACTACTTCGGTGGCCAGTTTGGCGTAGGTTATAAGATTACTCCAAACTTCAATGTCAGCGTAGGCGGCCGCGTCATCTATGCACAATGTAACTACTATGGCTATGTGCGCAACATCAGCGTGGATGTGGCTACTCCTACAGGTACAGTCAATATGCCTGCGACAACATTCTTCGAAAACCAAAATATGCCAGACTTCACATCGTTGGTAACGGATAAGGAACTCAACTGCGACCAGACTGGTTGGGGCTTTACTCCCATTATCAGTGCCGACTGGAAGATTGGTAAGGTAAACCTTGCTGCTAAGTATGAGTTTAAGACTCGTCTCCGCCTAAAGAATCAAGCAGGTGTCAATACGAGCGGCCTCTCAGAGTACGACGATGGCAAGAAGGTAAAAGCCGATATTCCCGCAATCCTTGCTCTTGGTGTGCGTTATGAAGTGCTTCCTTCTATTCGTCTGCACGGAGGTTTCCACTACTACTTCGACAAGCAGGCCACTCAGCACGAGAATCGTCACAACTACCTTGAAAATGGCGGTTGGGAAGTATTGGCTGGCGCAGAAGTTGACGTGGCAAAGCGTTGGACGGTTAGTGCTGGATGGCAGACCACCAACTATGGATTGGGTAAAAATAGCAAGTTTATCAGCGATATGAGTTTTGTGACCAACTCCAACTCTGTAGGCTTTGGTGCACGTTTCCAATTGCGCAAGAAGGTGGCGCTCAATATGTCGTATTTCAAGACGTTCTATAAGCACTACGAACGTGAGCAGCAAGACTTCTACAACTTGAAGGGCGGCTTCGCAGGTAAGCTGACTGACGTTACTACTCAACTCTCTGAGGGGGTAGCCCAGATAAGACAAGCATTGGCAAACCCCAATTTGCCTGACGCACAGAAAGCTGCGCTTCAGAATCGCTTGGGCCAGATCCAAACCGAAGCAGGTGCTGTACAGCAGATTGCTACAGGTTTAGCAAATTATTCTACAGCGGGCCGTGACAACTTCCACCGTACGAACGATGTATTCGGTCTCGGACTTGAAATTGATTTCTAAAAAACTCAATAGTCTACATTAAAAGAGGCAACCTCTTTCGATAAGCATATTACTATCGAAAGAGGTTGCCTCTTTTGTTTATGTACTTAGATATTCACTTCCACACTTTACTCATGCACATCGCGAAACGTAGAGGCTGGTAGATTGGCTGCATTCACCAAGTTGGCATGAGTAAATGGTTGCCATGCATAGCGTACGGCGAGGATATGATCTACTTCCTTGCAGTTAAGATGGATGGTGCTTCCGCTTACAGAAGCTTCAGCCACGTGGTATATGCCATCTGCTCCTGCTACTTCGAAGCCTATGATCTTCGCTCCGTTGGCAGCATGCATTCCATCGGCATAGTCAAACGTTACGATGGCTTGATGGGCTTCCGTAGCAGTGAAACTCTTATAAAGCGGACCTGAAGGTGTGCAAGCGTGATGATAAGTATGATTGAGCGCAGAGAGAGCCAATCGGTCTGCTACTTCACGCTTATGAGTAGGATGTACATCGAGCGAGTCACCGAGGTCGGAGCATACCGAAATCCATGTATTGGGAAGCGCTTCGGCTAATCTGCGCTGACTATCTCGGAAGGCGGGCCATGAAGGGCGTGTGGCAATGGACGAGAGTTGCACGACGTAGAATGGAAGTTGAGGCTGGTTGAAGAAATTGCGCCAGCTCTGTTCCAAGAGCGGGAATAAGCGTTCGTGCACTTCCATGTTCTCTGCATTTGATTCGCCCTGATACCACACGGCACCCTTAATGTTGTATCCCTTGAGTGGCAATATGGCACTTTCAAAGAGGTAGGCGGGTTCGTAGGGATGGCGTTGCAAGCGTGAAGTCGCCTTCTTCGTGTTTAAATTAGCACGATCGCGCATCCATCCCATGATGAAATCGTTGTGCCTCCAATTGCGGAGGATAGCGGGAAAGTGTTCTTCAAGTGTAGAGCGGTCGATCCAGTTCTCGCAGCCCGAACCGCCTACGGCATTGCTGATAATGCCTATGTGGCAACCTAAGCTGTCGGCAAGCATACGGCCGAAGTTGAATGCAATAGATGAGAATCGCTTGGCAACTTCTCTGCTTGAGCGCTTCCACTGACCAGACTGTACGTAGAGTAGATGATTGACAGAGTCGAGTCGGGTAGAATCCCATACCTGAGCGTAGGTGGGGATGATGGAAGGCATATTATATAGGTGAAGTCTGGAACAGGTGTCGGCTGCAGCTAAGTCTTCGCGTGCAGTGCGAGTGCGCGGTATGATAAGTTCCATATTCGATTGACCAGAGCAGAGCCATACCTCGCCCACCCATACATCGTTGAATACACGTAGCTGACTGCCCGCTTTAAAACTCAGTTCGTAAGGACCGCCAGCCTTTTCGGCAGGGAATGTTACTTGCCATTGACCATTGGCTTCTGCTATAGCTTCCGCTTTCTGTCCGTGGAAATTTACCTTAACTCGTTCTCCAGCATTCGCTGTGCCTTGCAGCGTGATAGGCTCTTCTCGTTGGAGCACCATGCCGCTTCCGTAAGTGGAAGGCAAGGTAAGTCCGCCAAAGTCGCCCGTGATGTTCTGATAGACTGTGTGAGCTAAGATCTTTGCTCCCTCTGGGTCGGGATGAAGTGCATCGGGAAAGAGGTTGGGGTAGGGGTGAAGAGGAGAATAAAGGTCAATTAAGCCCACACCATAAGTCTGTGCCACTTGCTTGATGCGTTGCTGAATAAGGCTATGCCACAAGCGTGTGCCACTATCAAAACGATGATGATCGTGGAAGATGGGCGACATTAAGCAAATCCAGATCTTTGCTTGCGGATTGGCCACTCTGAAAGAGTCAATCAGTGCCCTATAGTTGGGGATAAACTCATCGGAGTAGTGAGGCCAATCTCGCGGGTCGGTATCGTTGAGTCCGAGATGGATCACTACGAGATCGGGCTTAAAGTCCATAGCAGCTCGAAATTCAGGAAGCTTCACGTAGGGATTGTGCCCTTTGTAGAGCAGTGTTGCTCCGCTATGTCCGAAGTTCTTCACGTCGTAGCCATTGCCCAGCATGTGCTGCAGTTGCACGGGGTAAGCCTGATGTTCTCGATCAGGAAGTTTGTAGCCGAAGGTTACGCTATTGCCCACGCAAGCCACCTTGATAGGCTTACGAGCTGCGGCAGGCAGAGATAGAAGAAATACAAGAAGTAGTAAAAGTTTCTTCATGATAAAGTATAGTATAAGGGTAAGTATTTGTTCGTCAGTCGGCCGAGATTAGGTCGCTTCCACAATCCCAATCCTTGGGAAGTTCGTCGAATTCGCAACGTCTCACTTCGGCATTTTCCATGCGAGGAATGTCGCGAGTCTCCACACCTTTCAGCACGGCTTGTATGGCTCTGTTGAATAGACCATGGCCTACAGCTATAATCGTCTGCCCTTCATAGTGCTCTTTGACAAAACTAAGGAAGCGGCGTGCGCGCTGAAACATTGCTTCTACGCTCTCAGCATCGTCTGGCAGTTGTTCTTGTCGAGCACGAATTACGGGCTTGCCCGTGAAACTTCCCCAATCTCTTTCGCGCAGCAGGGGGCATGGCTTGGTGGGAATGCATAGCTGCTTATTGATAATCTCGGCTGTATCAATCGTACGTTTGAGATCGCTATAGAGCATGATGTCGGGGTGGACGTTCATCTCCTTTAAGCGTTTACCACAGACATCAGCTTGTTCGCGTCCTAACGCTGTGAGATGCCCTGGCATATGCCCTTGGAGAATTTGTCTTTGGTTTTCTTCGGTCTCGCCGTGGCGGACCAGATAAATCGTTGTCATGTGTGCAAAGATGCAAATAATCAATCAATTCACCAAAGCAAGTACTATAATTTGTTTGACTAGACGACGAGGTTACGTCTTCCGAACCGCGTCCTAACTAACGCTTCACTCCATTCATAAATCCTTGATAGACTTTATGCAGATTGGCAAGCCTTTGATTGCAAGAACGAAATAGGTTGTCCTGAAACTTCGGTTGGCGCTGTATGATATCCGAATATCCAAAGTCTTTTTGTGTGGATCCTGGTGGATACATCACTTGAGGGTTATTGGCTATCTGAGACAACACACCATCTGCCGTATCGCAAATAAGAAATATCGTCTTGTTATGTACAACGCCAATACAACGTCTACTCCTTGTCCTGATTTCACGTGCTAAGACAATATAATCAGCGCTGGCTACAGAAAACTCAATTAGAATTGTTAACTTTGCACAACTTATTATTCAATTAAAATACAGCATACAACAAGTGTATATAGGAATAGCAGGAAATATTGGTTGCGGAAAGACAACACTGACTAAGATGCTTGCCGAGCACTACCAATGGGAGCCCCGATATGAGGCGGTGGTGGATAATCCCTACATGGAAGACTACTATCAGAACTTTCAGAGGTGGTCTTTTGCTATGGAGGTCTTTTTCTTGAAAGAACGTTTCAAGGATGCTCTCGAAATATCTAAGTCGGATCATACCATAGTTCAGGATCGTACTCTCCATGAGGGAGTGTTTGTATTTACAGCTAATAACTACGAGCAAGGCAACTTGAGTGATCGCGACTTTGAGACCTATATGGAACTCTATGAGATTATGACCGAGAAGGTGAAACTTCCCGACCTTATGATCTACCTCAAGGCTTCCGTACCTCATCTTGTGGAAAATATCCAAAAGCGTGGACGTGCATGTGAGCAGAACATCCCCGTCGAATATCTACAAGGCCTGAACAGCAGATACGAAGACTTCATTCTTAATAAGTATAAAGGGAAAGTTCTGACACTTGATGTGGATAAGCTTGATTACAAGATGCGCTCTGAAGATTTCCTTTTTATTATAAATAAGATAGACGCAATTATTTCCACAGATCTCACCAATACTAAATAAAAGAAGAAACAATGCATATAGCCGTAGCCGGTAACATTGGCAGTGGCAAGACCACACTGACAAAGATGTTAGCAAAACGATATAACTGGTCACCTCGTTTTGAACCCGTTGAACATAATCCTTATCTTGACGATTTCTATCACGATATGTCAAGATGGTCGTTCAATCTGCAAATTTACTTTCTCAACAAGCGTTTTAAGGAAGTAGTAGAAATCAGCCAAAGCAACCAAGATATCATCCAAGATCGTACGATCTTTGAGGACGCTTGCATATTTGCGCCTAATCTGCACGGACAGGGATATATGTCCGACCGCGACTTCAACAATTACTCTGATTTGTTTGATACAATGATGACGCTCGTGGAGCTGCCCGACTTGATGATTTACATCCGCTCTACGGTATCCAATCTCATCAACCAAATTGGCAAACGCGGACGTGAGTGTGAGCAAACAATTCGCATCGACTATCTCACAGGATTGAACGAAAGGTATGAAGAGTGGATTAAGGGTTATAAGGGCAATCTAATCATAGTAGATGGCGACACACAAAAGTTTGAATCCGATGCTGAAGCATTCAAACGCATAACGGATAGTATTGACGCCAAACTGCTCGGGCTATCAAAATAAACAATATAAATCGCGTTTCGCGCGTTTTTTTGAACGTATAATGGTCATTAATTGGTCATTAATTGAATCATTAATATCTTTTTAGGCAGAATAGATGTTTGTCTAAGTTTAACCGCGGTATAAATGAAGAATTAATGTACAATTAATGGCCATTAATGTTTCAAAACGCGCGAAGCGCAAAAACTTCCATTGACCTTAAATCTTGCGTTACGACAGTTCGAACTTCGGAATGATTCGCTTAAATCATAAATGTAGACACAGAAACGGCAGAATGATAAGTATTAGGCACGATGTACAGCAAAAAGACTTATTTCTGTACTTAAAAAAGAAGTTTGCTCTTTTATGCACATAAAAAGTCGCATAATGCTAAATAAAACTGACAATATGTGGAAAAATGAACGTTTTATGCTTTTTCTTTAAGAATTTTGTCGCCCAAAGTATGGTTTTGATAAGAAAAAGTTATATCTTTGCAGCATCGAAAGAGAAAAAGGAGGAGGAAAGGCTGTAAAGCCCTCTTATTGTTTCTCAAAAAACGATATTAAAGAACAATACAAAAACGATATGCGCCAAACAATAGAATTCACCAAAATGCACGGAGCAGGTAATGACTACATCTATGTCAATACCTTGAAATATCCCATAGCAGATCCCGAGGAACTCTCTCGCTTATGGAGCGACCGACACAAGGGTATCGGCGGTGATGGTCTTGTATTGATAGGGAAGGGAGCGGAAGGTGCCGACTTCTCTATGCGCATTTTCAACAATGATGGCTCGGAAGCCCGTATGTGTGGCAATGCCTCGCGCTGCATTGGTAAGTATCTGTATGAATACGGGCTTACGAAGCAGACCGAGATTAAGCTTTCTACCTTATCGGGTATTAAGATCTTGAAGCTCCATGTGTCGGCGGATGGACAGGTGGAGAGCGTCACTGTCGACATGGATAAGCCCCGCTTGGCAGTTCCCTCCCAGATGGCTACTCCCGATGGCTCACTCACAGAGGGCACTGTAGTCGCCACAGATGGCAAAAGCTATACGGGCACATTCGTATCGATGGGCAACCCTCACTTTGTAGTATTCGTAGATGATGCTGAGAAATTTGATGTGGCGGGCGTTGGACCTACGCTTGAATTCGCTAAGGCATTTCCCGAACGTTGCAACATTGAGTTTGCCACGCTCTTGGCAGACGGAAGCATACGCATGCGAGTGTGGGAGCGAGGCTCAGGCATTACCATGGCATGCGGTACAGGTGCTTGTGCCACGGCAGTAGCAGCAGCCTTAACTCATCGCACGGGTAGAAGTTCAGATATCCACATGGATGGAGGTACACTCCATATAGAGTGGCGCGAGAGCGATGGCCGAGTGATGATGACAGGTCCTGCCACGAAAGTGTTTGACGGACGAATAGATATAGACCACTAAACGCAGAGAGTTGGAAGAAAGACAAGCAGCAGAGGAAACGCGGAACTGATGAAAGTCTTGCTTCTAACTCTCTGACGCTTTAAATCTCATGTAGAACTTCTTCTTATTATTACAAGGAGCATACGCGATACATTGAGACTTTACATATAAACAAACGAATACATCAATCAATCTTTAAGAACGATGATTACGCTGAACGAGAATTTTCTGAAATTACAAAAGAACTATCTTTTTGCAGATATAGCCCAGAAGGTGGCTGCTTACAAAGAGGCTCATCCAGAAGCACCCATTATCCGATTGGGCATAGGCGATGTGACGCGTCCACTTTGTCCCGCAGTGATTGAAGCCCTTCACAAGGCTGTCGACGAAATGGGCAATGCAGAGACTTTTCGTGGTTATGGTCCAGAGCATGGTTACGAATTCTTGCGTAAAGCCATTGTAGAAAATGACTTTGCTCCGCGAGGCATTAGCCTTGATGAAGATGAAATCTTTATCAATGATGGTGCAAAGAGCGATACGGGTAATTTCGGTGACATTCTCGGCACAGACAATAGTATCTGCGTGACCGACCCGATCTATCCTGTCTACATCGATTCCAATGTGATGGGAGGCCGTGCCGGAGAGATTGAGAATGGTAGCTGGAGCAAGGTGACCTATTGTCCCTGTACAGCCGACAATGACTTCACTCCTCAACTGCCCGATCATGCCACTGACATGATATACCTCTGCTATCCCAACAATCCAACGGGAACTACGCTGAGCAGAGCAGAACTTGAAAAGTGGGTGGCCTATGCACTGAAGAATAAGAGCCTACTGCTCTACGATGCCGCTTACGAAGCCTACATTACGCGTGAGGGTGTTCCTCATTCCATCTACGAGATAGAGGGCGCCAAAGAGTGTGCTGTAGAATTCCATTCTTACTCAAAGACAGCGGGCTTCACTGGCCTTCGTTGCGGCTATACCGTAGTGCCCAAAGCGCTGAAGGTACGCGCTAAGAGTGGCGAAGAAGTACAACTCAATCAACTCTGGAATCGTCGACAGTGCACCAAGTTTAATGGTACAGCCTACATCGTACAGCGTGCAGCTGAGGCCATCTATACAGAGGAAGGCAAGAAGCAAGTGCGCCAGACCATCGACTACTACATGACCAATGCGCGCATCATGCGCGAAGCGTTGACCGAAGTCGGATTGAAGGTCTATGGTGGTGTAGATGCTCCATACATTTGGCTCAAGACCCCCGATGGCGTAGGCAGTTGGGAATTCTTCGAACAACTCTTGACGCAGATCAACGTAGTGAGCACACCGGGCGTAGGCTTTGGCCCTGCTGGTGAAGGCTTTATTCGCCTCACTGCCTTTGGCAAACGTGAAGATTGTGAAGAAGCTATGCGTCGCCTCAAGGCGTGGATGGGCAAAAGAGTATAAGAGCTTATAAGTTTAAGAGTTTAAGAGTCAAGAAAATACATATAGCAAAAGGTAACTTTATAACATCATAACCTCCAAACTTCAAACTCGCCTTATAACCTCCAAACTTCAAACTTCCCCTTCCCATACATAAGATAACACAAAACAAACTAACTATAACATAGGGTTCGGGCTTGATGCCGCACGCGCAGCGTAGCATGGCGAAAGCAAGATTCCCCATAATCTCCTTATCACTTAACCCCTTACTAAAATGAGCACCCTTCGTTTTAAAGTAGTGGAAGAAGCGTTCAAGAAGCGTCCACTCGAGGTAAAAGCTCCCCAGGAGCGTCCGTCGGAATATTTTGGCAAGTATGTGTTCAATCAGGAGAAGATGTTCAAGTATCTTCCGCTGAAGACTTACCAGCAGCTCCGCGAGGTAATCGAAAAAGGCACACCGCTGCCTCTGTCTGTAGCCAACGACGTGGCTAAGGGCATGAAGCAATGGGCCATGGAAATGGGTGTAACCCATTGTACTCACTGGTTCCAGCCCCTTACTGAAGGTACTGCCGAGAAGCACGATGCTTTCGTAGAGCACGACTTCAAGGGCGGTATGGTAGAGGACTTCTCAGGTAAGGAATTGGTACAGCAAGAGCCCGATGCCTCTTCTTTCCCCAATGGTGGTATCCGTTCTACTTTCGAAGCTCGTGGCTACTCTGCATGGGATCCTGCATCGCCTGTATTCATCGTGGGCGACACCTTGATGATTCCTACCATCTTCGTAAGCTACACGGGCGAAGCCCTCGACTATAAAGCTCCGTTGAAGAAAGCACTTGCTGCCGTCGACAAGGCTGCTACAGCTGTATGCCACTATTTCGATCCAAACGTGACTCGCGTAACCGCCAATCTTGGTTGGGAACAGGAGTACTTCCTCGTAGACGAAGGCCTTTATGCCGCTCGTCCCGACCTCCTGCTCACAGGACGTACGCTGATGGGACATGACTCTGCTAAGAATCAGCAGATGGACGACCACTACTTCGGCGCCATCCCCGAACGCGTGCAGGAATTCATGCGCGACCTCGAGATTCAAGCTCTCGAACTCGGCATCCCTTGCAAGACTCGTCACAACGAAGTAGCCCCCAACCAGTTTGAACTCGCTCCTATCTTCGAGGAGTGTAACTTGGCTGTCGACCACAATATGCTCATCATGTCGCTCATGCGCAAGATAGCACGTAAGCATGGCTTCCGTTGCTTGCTCCACGAAAAGCCTTTCGCTGGCATCAATGGTTCGGGCAAACATGAGAACTGGAGTCTTACGACCGATACCGGTGCATTGCTCCACGGACCTGGTAAGACTCCCGAGGAAAACCTTCGCTTCCTCGTATTCATCGTTGAGACCCTGATGGGTGTGTACAAGCACAATGGTCTGCTCAAAGCTTCCATCATGAGTGCTACCAATGCTCACCGTCTGGGCGCCAACGAAGCACCTCCCGCAATCATCTCAAGCTTCCTCGGTAAGCAGCTTAGCGAATTCTTGGACAAAGTAGAAAATTCTACCAACGATGAACTCTACACGCTCGAGGGCAAGCACGGCGTACAGCTTGACATCCCGCAGATCCCCGAGTTGATGATCGATAATACGGATCGTAACCGTACGAGCCCGTTCGCCTTTACTGGCAACCGTTTTGAGTTCCGTGCCGTAGGTTCTATTGCAAACTGTGCAAGTGCCATGATCGTGCTCAATACGGCTGTAGCTGAGGCTTTGACCAACTTCAAGACCCGTGTAGACGCACTCATGGCTAAGGGTGAGGGCAAGATTAGTGCCATCCTCGAAGTGCTCCGTCAGGATATCAAGACTTGCAAGCCCATCCATTTCGATGGCAATGGCTATAGCGACGAATGGAAGGAAGAAGCAAAGCGCCGTGGCTTGGACTGCGAAACTTCTTGCCCCGTTATCTTCGATCGTTATCTCGATGAGGATAGCATCAAGATGTTTACTGATATGCATGTGATGACGAAGCCCGAACTCGAAGCTCGTAACGAGATTAAGTGGGAGACTTATCAGAAGAAGATCCAGATTGAAGCCCGCGTGCTTGGCGATCTCTGCATGAACCACATCATCCCCGTAGCTACGAAGTATCAGAGCGAATTGGTCGACAATGTACATAAGATTCAAGAAGCGTTCTCTGATCCTGCAACGGTAAAGCGCCTCACTGCTTACAACATCGACCTCATTGAGAAGATCAATAAGCACGTAAGCTTCGTGGCAGAAAACGTTGAAGCTATGGTAGAAAAGCGTAAGGTGGTCAACAAGATTGAAGATATCCGCACGCTGGCTGTAGCCTACCACGATGAGATCACTCCTTACTTCGACTCTATCCGTTACCACATCGACAAGCTCGAACTCATCGTCGAGGACGAAATGTGGACACTGCCTAAGTATCGTGAGCTCCTCTTCATCCGATAAATAAGAAAATAGCAGCAATCTCGGATATAATCCATAAATATAAAAGCCTTGCCAAAGTTTACCCTATGCTGGGAACGCTTTATGGCAAGGCTTTTGGTTTGGAAATGCGCATCGCGTGTATGGAGGAATATATATCGTGTTTGAAAGCTCTTATTGGCTTATAACGAGATGATTTCCTCTTGTGGTAGGGCATGTGATCTTCTGAAGCTGATACAGTTTGAGCTGTTTGCCCGATAAAGTTGTCGTACACCGACCGATGCTCGTGCGTACACCGACCGATGCTCGTGCGTACACCGAC
>ERZ808270.22-NODE-22-length-100207-cov-8.032690_pt1 | contig 100207 bp, 92 predicted proteins | sample MGYA00521082_ERZ808270 | MGnify/ENA primary metagenome ERZ808270 (study PRJEB31516, sample SAMN03275594) | gut metagenome | biome: mammalia-associated habitat; material: feces | host: Papio cynocephalus | place: Kenya | collected 2012-07-27 ... | reverse complement strand
TCCGCTACGGATAAAACATGATTGCCATAGAGAAGTAGACGCCCGACAAAATCAAATAAGAGGACAAAACTCACAAAATGGGATTATCCGTGGCGGAGGTCTCCGGCCTCCGCCACGGACGAAGTGTGCAAAAAGCGCATGGCTTGCCTTTTTGACAAACTCTCATACATCTGATGAAAGATGCAAATATCGTGAAGAGAGTAAAAAAGTATTACAAATGAAAAAGTCGTTTTAGAAGAAATAATTGGTTAGTTGGAAGGTTATCGGAGAAAGAGTGAGAGGAAAATGGAGAGATTAATAGCATAAAGCGCCACTTTATATATGGCAATACACCACCTTACATGCGCAAAAATGCCATTTTACATGAGATGAAGCAGTAGTTTACATGGGATAAAGCGGCACTTTACATGGAACAAAGCGGCACTTTAGAACTGAGAAAAGGGAAAAATAAGGAAAAAAGAGCTGCACATATTGGGGAGAATATTGCGTAACCCTCTGAAAAACAACGAAAAAAAACTGCACACAAAATAAGGGCATAAATTCGTAGAAGGAAGGAGGTGCTGGAAAATTTGCGAGTTTTGAAGCGGTAGGAATACAAATATAAGACAAGTTTGGAAACAGTCGGAAAAGACGATGAGCGAAACACTTATAAGTGAAACAATGCTGGAGAGAAACATATATATATCAATTTTTGCTATACATACTTGACAAAACATGGTAAAAAACGGATTTTTTCGCAAAAAAGTATTAACTTTGTAGCACTCTTCCGAAAAAGGGTAATTATAAGATTATATACATTGCAAATTCATTAACTTACTTCTGCTTAGAAAAGTTAATGGCAACGGCACAGAAACCGATGCCAACACAGCAATAAACAGCATTGACGCTGACAGCCCCAAGCTTACCCTTGGTGCCATCCCCGACAATACTAATACGAGAAAGGGGTGTCCACCAACTGCGTCCTCACATGAAAGAGACACGAATGTTCTTAATTTCCCCCCCCCACACACACACACAAGAAATAATAGAAATGCCATAAGAGCCGAGGCTCTCCCCCATTGGTACGCTCTGCGCACCACCTATGGCAGGGAACGCAAAGCCTACGATTATCTTACGGCAAAAGGTGTCAAAGCATATTACCCTACAAAGAACGTTGTCAAATTGGAGAAAGGCAAGCGAAAGATAGTGAAACAATCGCGTTTGCCCAACATTTTTTTCGCCTACGGCACAGAAGAAGAGCTGAAGGCTTTCGTTTACGACAACGTCAATCTTCCATTTCTCCGTTTTTACTATCGCCATTTCCACTCCTCTGCAAGGGAAATAAAAAGAATGCCAATGATAGTTCCCGACCGCCAGATGCACAGCTTGATGATAATCTGCAAGGCGGAAGATAACGACGTTATATTTGCAACAGAAGAAATCAGGAAATTCCGCAAGGGCCAGCTTGTACGCATCAAGGAAGGAAAATTTGCAGGAGTTACCGGACGCGTCACGCGATTTAAAGGTCAGCAGCGCGTAGGTATTTATATAGAAGGCCTGCTCACCGTCGCCACAGCATACGTGCCCAACATCTTTCTTGAGCCAATAGCAGAAACGGCAGAGGACGCTGCGCCACAACAAAACGACCAATAGCAACAAACAATCATAAAAGAATGAAATCCAAAGCGACAAACGCAAAGAAGTCTGCCAGAGTAGCTCTGGCAATAGCCGCAGCCTTATGGCTATCAGCTTGCTCCACCCCTAAGGACATTACCTACTTTCAGGATGCTGAAGCCCTGAACGGCATGGCATTGCAAGCCGAGCAGCAGTTTCGCCTGCGCCCCGAGGACAAGATAAACATCGTTGTGAACAGCTCCAACCCGATGCTCGAGCAACAGTTCACGCTGACCACTCCCAATTCTAACTATACCCTTGGGGCTACAGTGAAGCCCAAAACAACAAACAGCAACAACGGCAGCTACTCGCAGACCATCGCCTACACCGTCGACGAACAGGGCACAATCGACTTCCCCGTGCTCGGCAAAATCTCCGTAGGCGGAAAGACACGCAAGGAAGTGGCGAGCTACATACAAGACCGTCTCATGGCACGCGAGCTCGTGAGCGACCCCATCGTCACCGTGGAATACGTGAACATGGGCGTGAACGTGCTCGGCGAGGTGAGCAAGCCAGGACACATCGACATCAATAAGGATCACTTCACCATCGTCGACGCTCTGTCGCACGCCGGCGACATGACCATCAACGGCAACCGCAAGAACGTGATGGTGACACGCCAGGTGGACGGTGCCAACCAGGTGTACACTGTCGACATGACCAACATGCAGCAGATGCTCAACTCGCCCGTTTACTATCTGCAGCAGAACGATCTCGTGTATGTGTCGCCCAACAACAAGCGCAAACGCGAAGCCAACGCCACGGGCAACACGTTCAACACTCCGGCAATATGGATTTCGATAGCATCGCTGCTCACAACCATAACCGCCTTGATTATAAAATAAAGAAAATGGAAAACAACAAACCGACTACACGCCGACAATCGGACGACTTCATCACCATCACCGACCTTTGGCACATCTGCCTTGCCCACTGGAACTGGTTCGTGGCATCGCTCATCATCTGCATAGCACTCGCGAGCCTGTATCTCGCTTCAACACCCGACAGATACACACATGAGATGGCAGTGCTCGTGAAGCAGGACACTCAGGGCAAGAATGCCGGCAAGACAAGCGGCAACGGCAACAACGACTTCAACGACATCGGACTCGTGCAGCAGCCTGTCAACGTGGTAAACGTGCAGCGCCAGCTTGTGTCGCTCGACGTGCTCACCGAGGTGGCGCGGCGCATGCTGCATCCGAAGGACGAACGCGAGGCTCTGCGCATGGCAGAGAGCATGAAAAGCAATCTGAAAGCAGAGATCGACGACGACAAGTCGACTATTATCAACATTAAGTATTCGGGATTTACGCCCGAAATCACGGACAAAATACTTGCTACCATCGTCAACGTGTACAACGAGAAGTGGATAGCCGACAAGAACAAGATGACTGCCAACACAAGCCACTTCATCGAGGAACGCCTGCGACTGCTCGAGCGCGACCTCGGCAACGTGGACGACAGCATATCAAAGTTCAAGACGCACAACAAGATTACCGACCTCGACCGCGTGAGCGACATGTATCTGCAGCAGCAGAGCCAGTCGGACGCCGAGATTCTGCGCCTCTCCAGCCAGCGCTCCATGGCACACTACATCCTCGACATTCTGAAGGACAAAGGCTCACGCCACCAGCTGCTGCCTACCAACTCGGGCATTAACAACCAAATGGCAGAGACGCAGATCAACCAGTACAACACCATGTTGCTGCAACTGAAGAGCAACCTCGTGGGCACTTCGTCGCAAAACCCGCTCATCATAAAGCAGGAGGCTGAGCTCGACGACGTGCGCAAGAACATTCTCTCCACCATTGCCAACCAGATTAAGACGCTCGACATACAGCTGCACGCCATGCAGGGCTACAGCGGCGAGGCAAGCTCGAAGATATCGTCAAACCCTAACCAGGCGAAACACCTCGTCAGCGTGGAGCGCGAGCAGAAAGTGAAGGAGAGCCTGTATCTCTACCTGCTGCAGAAGAAGGAGGAGAACGAGATAAGCATGACCTACACGGCTGTCAACACACAAGTGATCGACATGCCCCACGGCAGCGACGAGCCTTCATCTCCCAACAAGCACCTCACGCTGTTCGCAGCCGTGCTGCTGGCTCTGCTGGCGCCTACCGTGATACTGTTTACGCGCGAGTCGCTCGACAACACCGTGCGCGATAAGCAGGACATCGAGCACAACACGACCCTGTCGCTCATCGGTGACATACCTTTATATATAAGGAAGAAAAACGGCATTATAGGAAATATCTCGATGAAAAAGAGTGGCATCAACCTTGTCGTGGAGGAAGGAAAGCAGGATATCGTAAACGAGGCTTTCCGTATGCTGCGCACCAACATTGAGTTTATGACTCCACATCGGGGCGAGAACAATGTATATGTCATAACGTCAATATACGAAGGCTCGGGAAAGACATTCGTGGCGACCAACCTCGCACTCACTCTCGCACTTACCGGCAAACGCGTGCTCTTCATCGACGGCGACCTGCGCCATGCCTCGGCTTCCCATCAATTCCGCACCTCCTCAGCCGGACTTGCCGACTATCTCGGCGACAAGCAGAACGACCTCACCATGCTCATAGAGCAAAACGACGACCAGCCGTCGCTCTACGTCATGCCCGTCGGTACAATTCCTCCCAACCCGACCGAGCTACTCTCGGGCGTCCGCCTCGGGGAACTCATAGAGAAGGTGCGCCCAAGCTACGACTTCATCATTATCGACTGTCCTCCGACCGGGACACTTGCCGACACGGGACTCATCGAGCGCTTTGCCGACCGCACGCTCTTCATCATACGCGCCGGACTCTTCGAGCGTCGGCGCATTGAGGACATTGAGAACTATGCCCAGAATGAGCGTTTCAAGCATGTGTCGCTGGTGCTCAACGCCACCAAGGGCGGCGGACGCTACGGCTACCGTTATGGCTACCACTACGGCTACCGATACGGCTATCGCTACGGCTACGGGAAAAAGAAAAAGGGATTTTTCAGATAAGATTTGATTTAATGGCAAGTGCCAACACACGCATAGCACGCAACACTGTATATATGTACATACGGCTCATCACGACAATGGTGATAGGGCTGTACGTGTCGCGCTTGGCCATCGCCCTGCTTGGAGTGTCCGACTACGGACTTTTTTCCGTTGTAGGCGGCGTGCTGGCGATGTTCACATTCATCAGCGGATCGCTCGCCTCAGCCACAAGCCGCTTCTTCAACATCGAGCTGGGCAAGAAGGGAGGCGACGTGAACGCCTCGTTCAACATCAACCTTGTGCTGCACTGCGCCATGGCTGCCATCGTGCTGCTTCTTGCCGAGAGTATCGGTCTGTGGTATATCTACCATCATCTCAACGTGGAGCCGGGCAAACTCGACGATGCAGTCTTTGTATATCAGGTGAGCATTCTTACTGCCTGTCTCGGCATCGTCAACACTCCATACCAAAGTCTGCTCACCGCCCATGAGAAGTTCGGCTTCCTTGCAATGGTCGACACAGCCAACTCGCTGTTGCGCCTTGCTTGCGTAGTAGGACTCACCCTGCTGCCCGAAGCCGGGCTGCGCCTCTACAGCCTCATCTTCGCCCTTACCACCGCCACCACTTTCGTGGCATACCATTATAAGGCATTCATCGACTGGCGCGACACCATCAGACTGAGATTCGTAAGAGGATGGGGACGCTACCGCGAGGTGCTGGTGTTCAACAACTGGAACCTGCTCGCCACGATGGCATACATGGCAAACTCGTCGGGCGTGGACCTGCTGCTCAACGCCTTCTTCGGCACACCGATGAACGGAGCGTTTGCCGTGAGCAAGACGGTGAAGTCAAGCATAATGAACTTCACGGGCAACTTCGACACTGCCTCGGCTCCACAGATAGTGCAGTCGTACGCCGCAGGCGACCGCGAGCGCTACACGTACCTCTGCAACAAGCTCGGGCGCATAAACATCCTCATGTTTGAGCTGATGTGTTTCCCGTTGCTCATGGAGCTTCACTTCGTCTTGCAGCTATGGCTCGGCAATGTACCAGCCGGTGCCTACGAGCTGACTTTCCTCGGCATCATACAGGGCGGCATAGCCCTCACCAACGGTGGCATATTCAATCTCATCAACGCCACGGGACGCATCAAATGGTTCAAGATCAACGTCAGCTTTTTCTTCCTCGTATGCCTGCCCGCGGGCTACTGCATGTTCAGTCTTAATATGCCCTACTACTCCATTGTGCTGCTGCTCATCGCCGCCGACATAGCCCAGCGCGCCGTGCAGCTCGTGCTGATGCGCCGTCTGCTCGGCTTCGACTCGCTGCAGTATGCACGCAAGGCATATCTGCGGCCCGCCGTGATAGCTGCCATAATGGCTCTCTTCATATACATCCGCTCACAGATTGTTGTAGACTCTGCGGCAACGCATCTACTCGCCATCGCCGCAACTGCGGTGCTTACAATAATACTTGTATACACCATTGGACTTACAAGTGGCGAACGCAAGGCTTTGAGAGCAAAAGCAGGATTAAAGAAAAGGTAAACAAATCATCATGCGCGTACTGTTCTTCACTCATACCAACAGTCTTGACGGAGCAAACAGAAGTCTGCTGCAACTTGCTAAGGAGCTGCGCCACAACCACGGTGTGGAGCCTGTTGTGGCATGTCCGCGCGACCGGCTGTCGCCGGTGCTGACAGATGTCTACGCCAAGGAAGGCATAGAGTGCATCCCGGTTCCAATGGTGATGTTCAAGCAGAAAGGGCGGAAGTCGTGGGCATACAAGATACGGTTTGCCGTCTCGTCTGCCATTCACTGCATATCAGCCATCCATGCGTTGAGGAACGTGAAGTTCGACATCGTCCATAGCAATACCAGCGTGATAGACACTGGTGCCTATATTGCCTGGTGGAGAGGTGTACCCCACGTGTGGCATCTACGCGAGTTTGGCTACGAGGACTTCCAAATGGAATCGGTGTTAGGAAAGCTTTATGAGCGGTGGATATATAAGAAATGTACATACGCTATTGCAATATCCAAAGCCATTGAGCGTAAGTACAAGCCGCTGTTCGGCTCACGGCTGCGGTTGATATACAACGGCATTGTGCCTAAGGAGGAATTGTTGTCGGCAACACATACGAACAAGACGACCACATTCTGCATCGCCGGGCGCCTTGAGCCGAACAAAAACCAAATGGAGGTGCTGAAGGCTTGCCGACTGTTGAAGCAAGAATGGAAGCATAAATTCAGACTGCTGATTGTAGGCGCCGGCAACGCTGCCTACACTGAGAAACTGAAGAAATATGTAGCCGACAACCGATTGGACGACCGTGTGGAGTTCATGGGCTATCGCGACGACGTGCCCGAAGTGCTCAGACTCTGCGACGTAGGACTGACATCATCCGTGAGCGAGGCCTTCGGTCGCACGACAGTGGAATACATGATGCAGAATCTTGCCGTGATTGCTTCCGACACGGGTGCCAATCCCGAGATTGTCTGCGACAGCGCGACCGGACTGCTCTACCACTCAGGCAATGCACGGCTGTTGGCTGACAAGATGCTCAAGTTTCTGGACGACCGCGACTTGATGCTACGCCTCGCTGCCAATGGCAGGCAACATGCCTTGAAACACTTCTCTTCGGTGAAGAATTCCGACAAAATATTTAATTTGTACAAAACATTAAGGATAAACCAATGAGCAACGACATACGCACAATAGCCTTTTATCTTCCGCAATTCTATCCCACACCGGAGAACGACCGTTGGTGGGAGCCGGGATTCACGGAGTGGACCAATGTGGCGAGTGCCAAGCCCTTCTTCAAAGGACACTACCAGCCGAAGTTGCCGCGCGACCTGGGGTTCTACGACCTGCGCGTGCCCGAGACGCGCGAGCGACAGGCCCAACTGGCACGCGAGGCTGGCATCGAGGGTTTCTGCTACTGGCACTACTGGTTTGGTGGCGGCAAGCGTCTTCTCTCCGAGGTGTTCGATGCTGTCGTGAAGAGCGGCAAGCCCGACTTCCCCTTCTGCCTGTGTTGGGCCAACCACTCGTGGTATGCCAAGACATGGAAGCCCGGCGCACCCAACAAGCTGCTCATGGAGCAGACCTACCCGGGCATTGAAGACTACGAGGCACACTTCATGGCCATGCTGCCGGCGTTCAAGGACAAACGATATATAAAGGTGAACGGACGGCTGCTCTTCGGCGTGTTCATCGGCTCCGACATTCCCGATTGCCGAGCATTCTTCGACACATGGAACCGACTGGCAGCGGAGCATGGCTTGACTGGCTTCCACTTCTTCTCGCTCGCACAAGGACAGGAGCGCATCGACAAGCTGGAAGGATTGGGCTACGACCGCATCGTCGCAGACGCTTACCTCAGTATAGTCCTGGAACAATCTTTCATATTACGCAAATTCCGACGTTTGCTTCATCGCCCCATCATAGTGGATTACTCTCACTATACCCGAAGGGCACTCGAATTTTTCAAGCGCAACAACACATGCACGCCATGCATTCTTCCCAACTATGACCATACGCCACGAAGTGGCTTTAGAGGAAATCTTTTGCAAGACAGTACTCCTAAGAAATGGGGAAAACTTTGCCGCATGACCAAGGACTACATACACCACAACGATGCCATCGACAACCTCCTCTTCATCAAGGCGTGGAACGAATGGGGCGAGGGAAACTACCTTGAGCCAGACCGTCGCTGGGGAAAGGCGTATTTGGAAGAGACAGCTAAAGTGCTAAAATGATTTCAATCGAACAACATCATCTGAATAAAACAGAACTATTTTACCATTAGAACAAGATGCAAGAATATCCTAAAATTTCCATTGTAACCGTGACCTATAATTGTGTGGACACGATTGAACAAACCATCTGCAACGTGCTCAAGCAGACTTATCCCAACATAGAGTATATCGTGATAGACGGGGCAAGCACGGATGGAACGAAAGAAGTGATAGAAAAGTATGCCGACAGGCTTGCTTATTGGGTCTCCGAACCTGACAGTGGTATCTACGATGCCATGAACAAGGGCGTAAAAGCAGCTACTGGTGAATGGATACTTTTTCGCAACTCTGGCGACTATTTCTTCAAGCCGACCACTGTGGAGGATGTGTTTGAATGGTATGAGGACCATGGGGAAGATATAATAACTGGTGGAACAAGAGTGTTTGAACATAATGGATACTTTGATGTGTTTACCCCACAAGAATCGTCTGAAAAGTATTGGGATAAAGCACGTTTTTCCCATCCATCCACCTTTGTAAGGTGCCAAGTACAGAAACAAAACCCATTTCCTGAAAACTTGAAGATTGCGGGCGATTTCTATTTTTTCTGCAAGATGATGATAGCAGGTCGCAGAAGTGTCCGCTACAATGATATTATAGCCTTGTTTGATGATGAAACAGGTTTTTCCGCACAAAACCGTCGACTGTCATTTAAAGAAGTCTTGTACGTTATTCAAAAACTGGGAGCCTCACCAGAAGATTTGCTTCAATTGAAGAAAAAATACAGACTGTCAAGCATGTTGTGTGTGATCTTGAAATACATCAAGAGAATTGGATTGCTAAACCGCCTGTATCGCAAAGCAAAATATCCCAATTGGACATTCATGCCAAAGAATAAAATTCTTTCACATATATAATATCAATATGTGTAAGGTATATACGTATGCGAATTTTTGTCAACACTCCTGATTATACAAAGCCTTCTTCTGGTGGTGTCGCCAGCTTCTATTATGGAATGTTGGGCTATTGGAATGAAAATGTGAAATACAATGTTGTAGGCAGACGGCATGGACTATCTGGAGCAGTATGGCTATTCTGGGATATAATTAAGTTCGTTTCAAGACTTTTGCTATTTCGCCCAAATTGCATAATAGTGAACCCGTCGCTAAAAATGAATGCACTGAGACGCGACTTTCTTTTTGCACGTATAGGCAAGACTTTTGGTTTTAAGACTGTGATTATTATGCATGGCTTTGACCTTGATGTGGCTAAATACATCAACAGCAAATGGGTGAGCGATAATCTCAACAAAGCCTCGCTCATATTCACACTCGCCGACAGATTCAGATCTATAATGAGAGAATGGGGAGTGACAACACCTATATTGCTCACGACAACCAAAGTGGAAGACCGGATGATAAACAGCTTTGACATCAACTCGCGTGACGGGAATATACACAACATTCTCTTTCTCTCGCGTGTGGAAAAGGCGAAGGGGGTGTATGACATCATCGACACATTCAAGTTGCTTAAGGCAAGACACAAGGACTTAACTCTCACCATTGTTGGCGACGGCTCTGAATTAAATAGTCTGAAAAAATACACATGGCAGAATAATGTTGATAGTGTGGCGTTTATGGGTGGGTTGAATGGCGATGCACGCATAAAAGCCTATATAGATGCCCAGTTGTTCTTTTTTCCTTCATCTTATGGTGAGGGGATGCCTACTGTTGTCCTTGAGGCAATGGCATTCGGATTGCCAGTGATAACAAGAAATGTAGGTGGCTTGTGCGACTTTTTTGAGGATGGAAATATGGGACGCATAACGGATTCGCACTGTCCTACCGACTTTGCCGAGATGATTGAGCAGTTCTTGGACGACAAAAACCTAACACGACAGGTCGCGATATACAACCATGAATATGCCTCAAGACATTTTATGGCTTCAAAAGTGGGAGCAAGCATTGAGAATAGTTTAAAAAAATATCTTCAATGAATACACTTACAGATAGTTTTTTTAGTTTAAAACAATATTGTGAGGATGAAGACTTCAAGGGATGGGATCCGTATGATGGGTTGAAATCGAAAGTGGCACGAGTGCTTTTGCCTCTTGACCATTCTGCCATCTTGAGGCTATGCATTATCCAAGGTTTCAAACGTTGTCCACTGAATCTACGTAGGATAGCATTGGTTCCCAAGGAGCACAATGCAAAGGGTATAGGCCTTTTCCTGCAAGGCTACTGCAACCTATATCGCGCAGTGGAGAAAAAAAAAGGCAAACTGCAGCTATTCGGGTCATTAGACGATATTCTTGCTAAAATTGAATATCTTGCAGACTTGCTCCTTGATATGCGTTCCGACAATATTTTTCCTGGAGAATACCACGGAGCTTGCTGGGGATACAATTTCGATTGGCAGGCACGCCGTTTGTTTCTATTCCCTGCACATACGCCAAATGTCGTAGCGACAAGTTTCTGTGCCACAGCCCTTATTGAGGCTTACGAGATAACTAAAGACAGTAGATATTTGGATGTTGCACTGTCGGCAGCACGATTTGTCGTAGAAGACCTTCACAGATCGGAGTATAAAAGAGGGTTCCTTTTCTCATACAGCAAGCTTCAAGGCAATAACACTGTGTTTAATGCCTCCATCCTCGGGTCGCGGTTGCTGAGCTTCTGCTATAAGTACACTAACAATGAGGAGTATAAAACACTTGCAAGAAAGAGCATTCTTGCTTGCTGCGCCGGACAGGAGTACGATGGGGCATGGCGTTATGGCATGCTGCCCATACAGAAATGGAGAGATTCATTCCACACTGGCTATACCCTTGACGGACTTATAGCTTATCAAGAAATCACCCACGACACTTCTTTCCGCTATTATATTGATAAAGGGTTCGATTATTACATAAAGAATTTCTTTGAAGAGGACGGCACACCAAAATATTATGACAATCGGATGTATCCGATAGATATCCATTGTCCGGGGCAGTTGTTTATCACACTGTCGCGTATGCACAAGTTTGGCGAATATCGAGGAATAGCCGAGAAAGTGTTAGACTGGACTATCAAGAACATGCAGGACAACAAAGGTTATTTCTATTATCAGCTCAAGCCTGGCATAAGCTCCAAGATATCCTATATGCGCTGGAACAATGCTTTCATGTTCTGCGCATTAAGTTACTTTCTACTTGAAAATTAGTGAATACATGCCATTCAAACCGAGAATTTATATTTTTTGCTTCATTCCGTTCTTCATGCTATTCTATTCAGAAATACTGAGCATAGGAGGACTAAGAATTTCCCAACTTTGGAAAATACCTTTGCTTGGATTCCTCATATACTATGTGTTTCAATACCGTAAGAAGCTATCGCCAGGCTGGACACAAACTTATTATTGGCTGTCGCTGAAGCATCTTGTCAATTCAGGTATCATCAACAGACTTTTTGCCAACATACAGGACGGACTAACGTTTCTATTTCTGCCATTAGGATTCAATTTTTTCCAAAACGCATTAACGAGAGATACCATGAGGCGGCTGCTTTTATGTGTTTGCCAATACTTTATCCTTACGAATATACCATTTCTATTCTTTGGACTACAGTCGAGGAAGGAAGGACTGGTATATGGCGACTTTCAGGCATATACTGGCATATTCCAAAACCAACATGCAATGTCTGTAATTATGTGTATCGGCATTATCGTGTTGTTGTACAACTTCAAGTCGAGAATGTTCAAAGGATGGAAGGTAAGGCTATACAACATCTTTCTATTATGCATGGGCACATACTCAATGTATCTCGGGTTTGCAAGAACAGGATGGCTTATGTGTCTGTTGGGCGTGTGCATACTATATTTTCCGAGGAGTATGAACTTCAAGCAATGGATAAGTATCATTTTCATAGTCGTTGGATTGGCTTTCGGTGGCACAGTCATGATGCTCACAAACAAAAATTTCCACGACAGAATACTTGATATAAACGCCAAGACTGGCAAACAGAAAAATATTGGATCTGGACGAGCTGATTTTATTTCAAACGCAATAGAATTGTATTCCTCAGGAAACTACTTCGAACTGGCTTGTGGCAAGTGTATGGACGATCTGAAGGACTATGAATTGGAGAAAACCGGAATGAGGATTTTTGCTCACAATGGTTTTGTCACACTGCTTGCTACAGACGGAGCCATCGGTGTAGGACTAGAAATTTTGGGAATCATCATGTTGTTCAATTTTATACAAAAAAGAAGAGATTGTGACTCATACACAATATCACTAGCCTGTTGGGTGATGAATCTATCATTCCAACTGACACAAGGAGGACACATTTTCCATTTTGATTTGTTATATGCTATGGTTTACAGTATGCTGCAACTGGAATATGAGGAGAAGGCGAATAGTAATCAAGAGAAATACATGGTTATGTATAATGAGGCATGAACGAAACTCTAACTGACCGTTAACAATTTATATTGTACAGTTGCTCACCATCAGATAAACAGATGAAAAGTATAAATATAAAAGGAGTGAAGATATTTCCATTCACCTCGCGCCGACAGATAGCCGACTATGCCTCTACTCATCCCGGCATACTCGTGGCTGTCAACGCCGAGAAGATACTCAACCAGACTGCCGAGACGCGCCAAATCATAAACGACAACATCGGCTACTGCGACGGTGCCGGCCCGCTGATGGCGCTGCACAGTCTTGGCTACAAAGACGCAATAAAGGTGGCTGGATGCGAGTTGTGGCTGTCGCTTGTGGAGCAGTTCCACGGCGACAAGACGTTCTATCTTGTAGGCGGCAAGCAGGAGGTGATAGAGCAGACGGTAGAAAAACTGCGAGGCATGTATCCCGACATCCGCATCTTGGGCTACCGCAACGGCTACCTATCTTCCACAGAAGAGGAGGAAGCGCTCATCGACGACATTGCCGAGAAACGGCCCGGCGTGGTGTTCGTGGCTATGGGATCGCCCAAGCAAGAGCTGCTCATGCAAAGGATGCTTGCGCGGCACAATGCCATATACCAGGGACTGGGCGGTAGCTTCGACGTGTTCACCGGGCACGTGAAGCGGGCGCCGCAGTGGTGGGTGCGCCACAATGTGGAATGGCTCTACCGGCTTATCCACCAACCGAGCCGCATAAAGCGGCAGGTGAAGCTCACGAAGTTTGCCTGGTGGGTGATGACTGATAACATCAGATAATACACAACGGCACAACAGAAGTCAGAAAACATGCAAGAGAAGAACCGTATTTTCAATGTAAGGCAATTCTTCATTTCGACGTAAAGTAATTCGTTGATTTTAAACGTAAGACAATTCATATATTTAAACATAAAGCAAACAAAAAATGGTCAACGTAATTGGTTTAGGCTACATCGGACTACCTACAGCTCTTATGCTGGCATCACATGGTGTGGACATCGTCGGCACCGACTACAACACGAAACTCGTGGACACGCTGAACACCGGTCACACCACTTTCAAGGAAAAGGGGCTCGACTCGGTGTTCAAAAAAGCGGTGGAATCAGGCATAAGATTCACAACCGAATACCAACACACCGACACATATATAATATCTGTGCCTACACCATACGACAGATTATCGAAATGTGTAGACGCCAGATATGTAGTAGCGGCAGTAGACAGCGTGCTTGACGTGTGCGCACATGGGGCGACAATAATAATCGAGTCGACCATCAGCCCCGGCACCATCAACAAACACGTGCGTCCGCTCATCGACAAACACGGACTGAAAATTGGCGAAGACGTACAACTCGTGCATGCCCCCGAACGCATACTGCCAGGCAACATGATGTTTGAGCTCGTACACAACAACCGCACCATTGGCGCCGACGACGCAAGCGTTGGAGAGAAGGTAAGAAAGTTGTACGCCTCGTTCTGCAAGGGCGAGATAACTGTAACCGACATACGCACGGCAGAGATGACAAAGGTGGTGGAGAACACATTCCGTGCTGTCAACATCGCCTTCGCCAACGAACTCTCGCGCATCTGCCACTACAACGGCATGGACGTGGACGAGATAATACGCATCTGCAACAAACATCCGCGCGTGAACATCATGAATCCCGGACCCGGCGTGGGAGGCCACTGCATACCGATAGACCCATGGTTTCTCGTCGGTGACTACCCACAACTCACAAAGATGATCGGCGCAAGCCTTGAGGTGAACGCCTCGCAACCTGAATACGTCATGCAGCGCATACGCGAGATAATGCACGAGAAGGGCATTGCCGACAGCAGCAGAGTGGGCGTATATGGCTTGACATACAAGGAAAACGTAGATGACTTCCGGGAGTCGCCAGCCTTGCAGATGTTCGACTCGCAGCGCCGCCATCTCGCAGCGCCGCTAAAATGCTACGACCCGATGCTTGAGGGTAGGCATATAGTGGAGTCGCAATACGACAACTTCACCACGTTCCTCACAGATGTTGACATGGTGGTGGTGATGGTGAAACACGACCATATAAAAGAAAACTGGGGGAAACTCGAAGGCAAGGTGATACTCGACTGCCACAATTTCTGTCCATTGCCCAACACATACAAACTATGAAGAAGATAATGCTCGTCTTCGGCACACGACCAGAAGCCATAAAGATGGCGCCACTGGTGAAGGCTTTCCAAAACGACGCAGATCATTTCGAGACTATAGTCTGCGTGACCGGACAACACCGCGAGATGCTCGACCAAGTGCTCGACATCTTCGACATACAGCCACAGTACGACCTCGACATCATGCGCAAGGGGCAGGATCTCTACGACGTCACGGCTAAGGTGTTGCTCAAGATGCGCGACGTGCTGCAAGAGACACTGCCCGACGTAGTGCTTGTGCATGGCGACACCACTACATCGATGGCTGCCGCCATGGCTGCTTTCTACCAGCAAATAGCCGTAGGTCACGTCGAGGCGGGACTCCGCACGAACAATATCTATTCGCCGTGGCCCGAGGAGGTGAACCGGCAGATGACATCGCGCATTGCCACTTACAACTTTGCGCCTACGCCACTGAGCAAGCAAAACCTTCTGCACGACGGCATACGCGAAAGCACTATAACCGTGACTGGCAACACTGTGATCGATGCGCTCCACATGACCCTCGACCTACTCGGAGGAGACATAGAAAACAAAACCGACAGACGCACGGTTCTGATAACCGGACATAGGAGGGAAAACTTCGGCGACGGGTTCACGAACATATTCAATGCCATAAAGCTTCTGGCAGGAAAATATGCCGATGTGGACTTCATCTATCCCGTTCACCCCAACCCCCACGTCCGCGAGGCCATCAGTAGAGTCTTCGGCATTGCCGACATCAACGACAACAGCATCGCCAATCTTCATTTCATAGAGCCTCTTGAATATACGGAGTTTGTAAGACTCATGGACAACTCTACGATAATACTTACCGACAGCGGCGGAATACAGGAGGAAGCACCGGCACTCGGCAAGCCTGTACTTGTAATGCGCGACACGACCGAAAGACCTGAAGCCGTGGAGGCTGGAACAGTAAAACTTGTCGGCACCGACCGCGACAGAATCGTCAACGAGGTGTCGCGACTTCTCGACGACAGCAGCGAATACAACAGAATGAGCCATGCTGTCAATCCGTATGGTGACGGAAGGGCATGCGAGAGGATTTTGCATGTGCTGAGAAAATGAACATGAAGAAAACACACGGACAACAAAGTTTTTTACAAAAATAAAGAAATGAAATACTCGTATATGCAGTATCTATTGTTTGTACTGCTCTTTGGATGCTTTGCACAGCAACTGTCGGCCACTGAGTCTGACAATACCGTGCGAGACGGCATCGACCCATTATACATTCAGATATTTGGCGGCATAAACAAATCGGCAAACGAACATCTGCCATGGACGGAATTCTCTAGATACCCTTGGTCGGGCGGCACATTTCTCGCCGTAGGTAGCGAGGCAACCCCATTGTGGGGATGGCGCGCCGCCCTACGCTACAACCACAACAAGAGCCGCAACGTGGAGAAATGTGAGTCGGAAGATACGTGGGGATGGCACAGCATTTCATTGTTTGCCGATGCTACTTTCGACATCACTGACGCCCTGACAAGCAAAGCGTCGCGCGGCAAGAGCCCATTCAACATGAAGGCTTTCGCCGGAATCGGCGTGGCATACACTTTCGGTTTCGACAACGTACCCCTTTCCTACACTGACGCTTACTCACGCAACAACAGAGCCGTGCCGGCGTTCCGCCTCGGCATCAACGCCTCATGGCGACTGTCCGACAGATGGCGCATAGGTACTGAACTGAGTCAAACGATGTTTGCCGACCGCTTCAACGGCGTGAAGTCGGACTTCTGCATGGACGGACGCACGAATCTGAAGGTGGGCTTTACTTATCTATTCGGCAAAAGGAACACCACTGTACACGCCAATGCTCCTGTCATCTACGACAACCGACTGCGTTACGTACCCTCACTGCCTTTCGCAATGCCCGAGGAAGAGACGACGAAGCGACGCAATGTATCGGGCAGGGCATTCCTCGACTTCCCGGTCAACGAAACCACTATCTACCCCAAATACCGACGCAACCCGCAGGAACTGCAACGCATCTGCACCACCATCGACAACGCACTCTTCGACAAGACTATACAAGTAACGAGCATCTCGCTCCACGGCTACGCCTCACCTGAGAGCCCATACAGCAACAACACGCGTCTTGCGAAAGGACGCACGGCTGCCCTTATGAATTACTTAAAAGGCAAGTACGGCATATCTACTTCTCTCTTCCACAACAGCTACACACCGGAAGACTGGCAGAACTTGCGCGGATTCATCGCCACGGAAGGACGCAGAAGGGTTAAAGGCGACATCTGGTACGACGATGCCTCTATCCTCGAAACACCCGAGGCACCCAATTATGTCGTGGCACAACGCGACGAACTGCTGCGCATCATCGACCTTAACATCGATGCCGACGAGAAGGAGGATATGCTGAAGAAGGTGGACGGCGGCGAGCCTTACCGCTGGTTGCTGCAAAACGTCTATCCCGGACTGCGCCATACTGACTACATTATAGAATACGTGGTGCGCAGTTATCCCGTAAAAGAAGCACGCAAGCTTATATACACGCATCCCGAGGCTCTCAGCATGGAGGAGATGTACAAGGTGGCGCAGAGCTACAAAGAAGGAACAGACGACTGGCTCGACGCCCTTCTTATTGCCGCCAAACAATACCCCGACGACCCTACAGCCAATCTCAACGCTGCCTGCGCCTGCGTAAAGACAAAGCGACTGACCGACGCCAAGCGCTTCCTCAAGAACGCCGGCAACAGCGAGCAGGCGAAATACGTCGCTGACGTGATAAAGGCAATGGAAGGCAAATGCCAGTGGCAGATGGTTAACGGCAAAGTTGTCGTAGACGGAGAATGAAAAGCACACATACAAGAAAAGAAAGAGTCACAACGAATGAATCAAACAAACATTTTATGAAAATCCGAAATATTACGCTTATATGTACGGCTATTGCAGCATCTGTGCTGACGACATCGTGCTCGACAGAGAGCCTGTCTGAATACGAACGTACAAAGTCGGCTTTTATCGATAATATAAATGGCAAGCTGAACCCTACACAGATGTGGCGCACGGCTGTTACGCTGAACATGAACGTCTCTGCCGATGCTCCTGTGAAGATGTGGCTGATGTCAGGAAAGGAAAGTGGCACTCTCTTCGACTATGGAGAATGGGATGGTAGCAAGGCGGTAAGCCTCATCATGCCACAGGGACAGGGCAACTCCGCGTATATCGTGAGCGTGTGCGACCATAACAAAATCATTACACCCATTGAACTGACTGGACAAACCGAGCAAACCGTCGATCTGCATACAAGCTCCAAATATGAGCGAATGTCTGACGCTTCTGAAGAAAAAGACGCACACGAAACCACCGCCCCGCTAAAGACTGCCAAAGCAAACACGGCTGCGTCGCTTCGCGGCAACAGCATTGCAGGCGGCACGAAATACAACCAATTCAGCGATGTACAAAAGGATGAGGGAATCGCTATGCTCGACAATTACTACATCGAATACTATCCGGCTAAGGATCTCGGGCTCAACTGCGACTATGAGTTGGAGTCAAAGGGCGACTTCGAGATTACATGGTTTGCGGGCAACTGCTCGTCGTCGACACCGCACGTGCTCGGCTACTACTACCATACGCCCGGAACATACGATGACATTGTGTACGTAGACTTATCGGAAACGGAAATATACGACTACATAGACGGTATGCCAAAGGTACAGTACCAGGTGGATGAAGAGGCAGCATCGCAATATGGCGTGTCAGCAAGGACATGGTACAACGCTAACTTCGACATGGGCGACACCTTTGAAAACCCACACCCTAATCTACCTGCACGACTGAACGACGACGAGTACAACTCCATTGACGTGTACAAACGCTACGGCAAGCACATCTCTGCCTTGCGCGGCATATGCTTCACAATAAAAGTGCCGGAGGGAAAACGCATCGGCTTCTACGACCGTGTGGAAAACGTGTCCCTACCGTCGCAGTACGACAGACTCACACGCCTCGGAATAAAGCCTTACACCTCACGCGACAAATACAAGGCAATGAACTTCTCGGCTGAGGGATTCAACCATAACCTAAACCAAAAAGGGTCATACAGAAGCTGCATCCTGAAGAACGAAAACACCTACTGGATTGGCATGGAGAACGACTACACGGGCGGCGACCTCGACTGCAACGACGTGATGTTTGCCATCAGTGCCGACGTGGAGATACACCGACCCGACATCGTCGTGCCCGACATCTCGCCCTCTGCCGACTACGACGGATGTATGCCATGGACAATAGCCTTCGAAGACGTTCACCGCAATGCCGACTTTGACTTCAACGATGCCGTGATAAAAATTGTGCCCGACTACGAGAAGGAACGCTGCAGCATTACGCTGGAGGCTGCTGGCTCCACGAACAGAATGTACCTACATTACGACGGACCCGACGGCGACACGAACCTCGGAGAAATACACGAGTTGCTCGGCGCTTCTGCCGATGAGGAAGTAAACACGCTTACGGCAATTGCACAGACTCCGTTCGTGGAGCTTGACAACGTTAAGTGGCCTAAGGGTTACACCGTCAAGGACGATGCCAAGCGCTTCTACATCGAAGTGAAACGCGGCTCTTGCTCCGACTGCTCCGACTTGCTCACCATCTCCGACACACCCGGACAACTGCCGCAGGCCCTGCTTGTGGCTGGCGAATGGAAATGGCCATTGGAAGGCACCAACATAACAACTACATACGACAAATTTGCCAACTGGGCAAAAGACATAACAAAAATGACATTCTGGAACTGGTACTCTTACCCAAAAGCCAACACATTTGTAAACTACTAAATTCTGCAAATAGGATGGTGAGAACATTTTAGTCAACGAGAGAAACGAAAAGCGTGGTACGGCTACGAGCCCTACCACGCTTTTCGTTTTATTCCTTTTGGGATTTGGCTGCCCAAATAAAAATCACTACTTTTGCAATCTGAAAAACAAAACATAAGTATGGCGAACATATCTCTCCCACCCGACTTCCAACAATATACGCGCTCACTCCTTGGCACAGAACGCTACGAACGCCTCGCCAAGGCTCTTGATGCCGACGAAGCGCCTGTCAGCCTGCGCCTCAACCCGTTCAAGACGAAGGGCATGGACGTTGACGACGCTCTTCTCGACAATCCTGTCGCATGGTGTGAAGCAACGGGACACTACTTGAAGAGCCGACCAAACTTCACTTTCGACCCGCTTCTTCATGCCGGTGCCTACTACGTGCAGGAGGCGTCGTCAATGTTTGTCGACCATGTCGTGAGATCGCTGATAAACGCTCCAGTGCTCATGCTCGACCTGTGTGCTGCCCCCGGTGGCAAGTCGACGGCGTTAAGGGCTGCTCTGCCCGATGGCTCTCTGTTGTTCTCCAACGAGCCGATACGCACTCGGGCACAAATTCTCAGCGAAAACATCCAGAAGTTCGGTCATGAAGACGTTATAGTAACCAACAACTATCCGCGCGACTACCGCAAGGCTGGCATCATGTTCGACGCTATTCTTGCCGACGTGCCTTGCTCCGGAGAGGGAATGTTCAGAAAGGACGAGGGGGCACGCACGGAATGGAGTCTGCAGAATGTGGCAGCCTGCCAAAAACTGCAACGTGAGATTATCGAAGACATCTGGCATTGCCTGAAGCCCGGAGGACTGCTCGTCTACTCCACTTGCACATTCAATGCCCACGAGGACGAGGAGAACGTGGAATGGATTGCCACGGAGCTTGGTGCCGACTTCATCAGTTTGCCAACTGAGCCCAACTGGCACATCTCACCCGCCGTCACGGGCGACAACCCCGTCTATCGCTTCTTGCCGGGCACAAGCCGCGGCGAAGGTATCTTCCTTGCCATTCTGCGCAAGCACGGCGGCAATGGGGACGACCTTGGAAGTTGTCTACGGAGTCTGTGCGGCGCTGCCAACCAACCTGCAAAACGACGCAGGAAGACAGGCAAGGCTGTCAACGGCAAGGAACGGAATGGCGGCAAGGAGGCATTAAGCATGCTGCAAACACCCGACGACTTCGTGCTTAGGGAGAAAGGCGACACGCTGCTTGCCTTGCCCAAGAGATGGGCCGACGTGTACGACACCGTGTGCGACAAACTGAAGATTCTCCATGCCGGTGTCTGCCTTGGCACGAGAAAGGGCAAGGATCTAATCCCCGACCAGTCGCTCGCACTCTCACGCTGCCTCTTACGCGAGGCTTTCCCTATGGTAGACGTCAACTACAACGAGGCTATTAATTTCCTGCGTAAGGACGCCGTGGTGCTTCCTGCTACTACGCCACGCGGCTTCACACTCCTCTCCTTCCGCGGAATGTCCTTGGGCTTCGAGAAGAATATCGGCAACCGAGCCAACAATCTCTATCCGCAGGAATGGCGCATAAAGAGCAGCCATGTGCCTGAGACGGAGGTTAGAGTGATTGGGGAAAAGTAAAAAAGTAAAAAAGTAAAAAAGTAAAAAGGTAAAAAGGGGAAAAGTAAAAAGGGGAAAATCTAAAAAGGTAAAAAAATAAGAAATGCAACAATATCTTTCCTTGCTCAAGCGCATCCTCACAGAGGGTGCCACAAAAACCGACCGCACCGGTACGGGCACGAAGAGCGTGTTCGGCAACCAGATGCGCTTCGACCTTGCAGACGGATTTCCGCTGCTGACCACAAAGAAGCTGCATCTGAAGTCAATCATCTACGAGCTACTGTGGTTTCTGCGTGGCGACACAAACGTGCGTTACCTCCAGGAACATGGTGTGCGCATTTGGAACGAATGGGCGGACGAGAACGGCGACCTCGGTCCGGTCTACGGACATCAGTGGCGCTCCTGGCCCGACTACAACGGCGGCACCATCGACCAGATACAGAACGTGCTCGATCTCATAAAGAACCATCCCGACTCACGTCGCATGATTGTGTCGGCGTGGAATCCGGCGGAGGTGGAACAGATGGCTCTGCCACCTTGCCACTGCCTCTTCCAGTTCTACGTGGCTGACGGACGCCTCTCGCTGCAACTCTACCAGCGCTCTGCCGACACATTCCTTGGCGTGCCGTTCAACATCGCCTCCTATGCGTTGCTACTCATGATGATGGCACAGGTGACAGGACTTGAACCTGGAGAGTTCATCCACACCACCGGCGACACCCATCTCTACTTGAACCATCTCGACCAGGCACGCCTCCAACTGACGCGCACGCCGCGCCCACTACCTCGCATGAAGCTCAACCCCGACGTGAAGAACCTCTTCGACTTCCATTACGAGGACTTCACGCTCGAAGGCTACGACCCATGGCCACACATAGCCGCAAGTGTAAGCGTATAAACAAAAAAGAAAAACCAAAGAATGATTTCCATTATTGCTGCCGTTGCCGCCAACCGCGCCATCGGCTTTGAGAACAAGCTTCTGTATTGGCTCCCCAACGACCTCAAGCGCTTCAAGGCCTTGACGACCGGACACACTATCATCATGGGACGCCGCACGTTTGAGTCGCTGCCCAAGGGCGCACTGCCCAACCGTCGTAACATCGTGCTCAGCCGCACGGCAACGGAATTTCCTGGCTGCGATTGCTACGCATCGCTCCAAGAAGCTCTCGCCCATTGCTCAGAGGAAGAAGATGTGTACATCATCGGAGGCGCGAGCGTCTACGAGCAGGCCCTTGCCATTGCCGACCGTCTTTGCCTGACGGAGATACATGACACACCGGAGAAGGCCGATGTGTTCTTTCCGGAATTTAAAGGATGGAAGGAAGTAAGGCGCGAAGAACACGCCACTGACGAGAAACATCACCAACCGTATGCCTTCGTCGACTATATAAAAGAATAAAAGAGGGTGCGTCATAAGTCTCCTATTAATAGTCTTTTGACACATCCCCTCTGTAGACAATAATCAATGTCGCCCTGAAAAGGCAAAAGCATTAATAATGGGATGCTTTTACCTTTTCAGGGCGACTTTTTGTTGTTCGTATCCAACGTTCGTATCCAACGATATGAACATGTTTATATCGAATGATAAGAGTCAGAAAAGTGACGTCTTCATCCCTTATTCTGCCTCTTCCTCATCTTCTTCCTCATCATCCACCGGCAACTCGCTGATTGGCACTTGGCGGTTGATGGCAGCGTTGAATGAGATTATTGTCTCCGAGCGGGAGAGTCCGAGGGGTTGAAGTTTGTCGTGGATTACATTGAGCAGATGATGATTGTTGCGCGCGTAAAGCTTAATAAACATGTCGAATCCACCCGTCGTGTAGTGACATTCCACTACTTCCGGAATCTTTCGCAGTTCCTCCACAACGTCGTCAAACTTGGCGGGATTCTGGAGGTAGAGTCCTATGTAGGCGCACGTCTCGTAGCCAACCTTTTCCGGATCGATGATAAACTGCGATCCTTTGAGTATTCCAAGATTTGTCAGCTTCTGTATGCGTTGGTGTATGGCGGCTCCGCTCACGTTGCACGAGCGTGCCACTTCAAGAAACGGGATGCGTGCATCACCAGCTATCAACTTTAGAATCTTCTTGTCTAATAAGTCCAAATTATGATGTGCCATTTACAATTAGTTATTATTTGGGCACAAAGGTATAATAAAATAACGAAATACGCAATTTTTAGAGTTTAAAAGTTACGAATTATCACAATCTTTCTTCTTCCGTAAAAACGTTCTCTATTTCTTTTTCTCTGCCGAATAACTGATTTTTCGCGCGTTGGCCTGTCGAAGAGCCATCTTCACGTCGGTTATCAGTTCCATAGGCGTGTTGCGGTCGGCTTTGATGGAGATGGTCTGCTGCAGACGGTCGTCGGGCGACATGCGCTTCTTCTCCGCCTTTACGTAGGCAGCCACCTCGTCGGGCGATGCGTATTTGTCGTTAATCTGCACGATGCAGCCCTTGTAGGATGGAGCTCCGGATGGCACTTTGCCGGAGGGCACGCCGATGTAGACGTGTGAGACGGCTGTCTTCTTCGTGAGGCGCGTCAGTTCAGTGCCCTGCGGCACACGGAACTTTACTTTCAGCGTGACGCTGCGCATGTGGGTGACGACCATGAAGAAGAAGAGCACGGTGAAGATAAGGTCGGGCAACGATGAGGTGTTGAGTGCCGGCACGTCATGGTTGATACGGTTGCGAAAGTTCATTGCTCGCCTCCTTTCTCCGAGCGGTTGTAGGTCTCGGATATATGCTGCGGACAGGCATCGCGCACCACGTTCTTCTGCTGCTCCGTGCAGGAGGCGAACGCACGATGGAAGCGACGTTGTGCTTCAGCGTCGCGCACGCCGTTGTAGGCAGCCACGATTTCGTTCTCAAGGGAGAAATACGTGTCGTAGTTGGCGTCGGGCGAGGCGTCTACGTAGATGAGATGCTGCGCCCCTCGCTTCGTGACGAAATCCGTGACAAGCTTGCGCACGTTGCCCAAGTCTACTGGTTTGCCGTCGAGCGTAAGCTTGCTCTGCGGAGTTATGGCAAACTGCATTATGTTGGAGCGTGGCACGTCGGTGGCATCCTCCGTCTGCTCTTTATCGAGTGGCGGGAGGAGACGCACGAGTCCGCGGTCGACGTCCATTGACGATGTGACGAGGAAGAACGTGAGGAGCATGAAGGATATGTCAGCCGTGGAGGTCGTGTTGAGCGACGGCACGGAATGTTTTCTGCGTTTTATGAGCATTTTCGGTTGCGTATGAAAAAGGGGTTGGGCGCCTTATCTTATGTAGCGGGTGGCACCGAAGACCACGGCACCGATGGCTATTACGATGAGCAGCAGTGAGGTGCCGATGAACATTCCGGCGGCGCGGAGCCAGAAGGCGTCGGTGAAAGGCGCGCCGTTCACCGTCAGACTTTCGGTGGACGAGAGGGCGAACGTCAGTACAAGGAGCATGATGGTGCCGCCCACGACGTAGAGCGTGATGCGGCGCGCCGGCACATTGTTGACAACGACGTTCTCCCCTCTGTTCTTCCGCAAGCCCGTGACGGCTCCCCAAACAGCCAAACCGACTGTGGCAAGCGTCAGAAGCAGCATGAAGCCGATGAGCAAGCCCGTGAAGAGCGGTGCGTTGTAGTCGGGATTCTCGTCGTAGGGAATGTCGTAGCCCACGAAGCGGAAGAGCAGGAAGAGCACAGCCGTAAGGGCTATGAGCAAATAGAATATGCGACCCGAAATCTGCTCTGTCTTCCAGTGCCGCCAGTCGGTGTCTATCTTTATTTTCCGCATAACTTATTCCTTATTCTTGAATTTCAATATGGAATCGAGCAACGTGATGGCGCTCTCCTCCATCTGTGCCGTGAGATGATCGATTTTGGATAGCACGTAATTGTAGAAGAGTTGCAGGATGAGCGCCACGATGATGCCGAAGATGGTAGTGATGAGCGCCACTTTCATGCCGGCAGCCACGATGGTTGGGTTGATGTCGCCAGCCATCTGTATCTGCTCGAACGCCATTACCATGCCTATCACCGTTCCAAGAAATCCGAGCGACGGCGCCATAGCTATAAACAGCGTTATCCAGGAGCAGCCTTTCTCAAGATTGGCGGCTTGCACGGAGCCATAGGCAGCTACAGAGCGCTCTATGTCTTCTATCGACGTGTCGATGCGCAGCAGACCCTGATAGCATATCGACGCCACGGGGCCGCGCGTGTCGCGGCAAACGGTCTTGGCACCCTCGATGTCGCCTGCCTCGATGCGGGCGTCTATATCTGCCATAAACTTCTTGGCGTTGATTTCAGAGAGGCTGAGATAGATGATACGCTCTATGCAGAAAGCGAGTCCGAGGACAAGGGCAAGCGCCACGAGCGACATGAACGAAGCGTTGCCTTCTATGAACTTTTCCTTTAGGACGTTATGTGACGTGCCTTCGTCCTGCTGGTCGTCAATCTCCGTTGGCGCTATGGCAGCGGTGTCGGCAGAGACGGCGTCAGCAGCCGTGGTGTCGGCAGAGACGCTTGCCGTGTCGGCCGGAGCGGCAAAAGCCACGCTTCCGGCTACTGTGAACAACATCAATGTCATGATGCACAAGGCGAGCAACGCGCGGCATCGTAAAAAACTTCTCATATTCAGACTAAAATAATTAAAGGAAACGCTCTCTACCTGTTGGCTTGGAGGCGCTTGTATACTAATGCAAAATTAATTAATATTTTTCTATTGGCGTAGTATTTAGCATATTTTATGTAACTTTGCAAACAAGAATGTAAACCTACATTATATATAATGTGATAAAAACATACTATATGGCATTGACAAGACTTATACTGGCTCTTTCCACTCTTTCGTTTCTTTCCCTTCCAGCCAAGGCGCAATACGCATGGCAGGAGGAGGACCACTCCCCCTCGAAGCTGAAGTTGGGCGAGAACATCAACTACAAAGTGGAAATGCAGGCATCTGCCTCACATGGCAAGACTCCTCTCTGGCTCAATGCCAACAAGCATGGTCTGAGTTCCCTTGACGAGTTCAACGGATATGTGCGCGGCGCCATTATCCGTCCGCTCTCCACCGACTCTATACGCCGGTGGGGCATCGGCTATGGTGTCGATGTCGCCGTGCCCGTCAACTACACGTCGAACGTCGTCGTGCAGCAGGCGTTCGCCGAGGCACGCTGGCTCCATGGCGTGCTGAGTGTCGGAGCGAAGGAGTATCCGATGGAACTGAAGAACCAGACGCTGAGCAGCGGCTCGCAGACGCTGGGCATCAACGCGCGCCCCGTGCCGCAGGTGAGAATCGCCTTGCCGGAGTACTGGACGGTGCCGCTCACGAAGGGTTGGCTCCACTTGAAAGGCCACATCGCCTACGGCATGATGACCGACGACTCCTGGCAGCACGATTTCACGAAGCGCCAACACAAGTATGCCGACCACGTGCTCTACCACAGCAAGGCTGGCTATCTGAAGATAGGCAACGACTATTCGTTCTTTCCGCTAAGCCTCGAGATGGGTCTCGAGATGGCTGCTCAGTTTGGTGGCAAGCCCTATCAACCCGATGCAAGCGGACAGATGGTGGAGATTCCAACAGATAAAGGACTGAAAGGCTTCTGGCACGCCTTCGTTCCAGGTGGCGGCGACGCCACTGACGGCATGTACCAGAACATGGCAGGCAACCAGCTCGGCAGTTGGGTGATGCGCCTTAACTGCGACGCCGACACATGGCGTGCCTCTATATATGCCGACCACTTTTTCGAGGACCACAGCCAGATGTTCTTCCTCGACTTCAACGGCTACGGTGAGGGCGAAGAATGGAACACATGGAAGAAGCGCCGCTACTTCATGTACAGCATCAAGGACATGATGCTCGGAGCCGAGTTCAACCTCAAGTACGGCACGTGGCTGCGCGACATCGTATTTGAATACATCTACACGAAATACCAGAGCGGTCCCTACAATCACGACCGAACGAAGAACATCAGCGACCACATTGCCGGCGTAGACGAATACTACAACCACAGCATCTACACGGGATGGCAACATTGGGGACAGACAATCGGCAATCCGCTCTACCGCTCACCTATTTACAATGACAATGGGGAGATACGTGTCTACGACAACCGCTTCTATGCCTTCCACCTCGGCGTACACGGCAGCCCGTCGGAACGCCTCTACTATCGCGTGCTTGCCACCTACCAAAAGGGTTGGGGCACTTACACCACGCCCTTCAACAAGGCCCACCACAACATTAGTTTCCTACTTGAGGCTACATATAAGTTCAATCACAACTGGCAATTGAGAGCGGGCTACGCCATGGACTTCGGCAGCGAGAAGATGCTCGGCCACAACGCCGGCGGCCAGGTGACGATAAGCAAGACGGGACTACTGGGGAAGAAGAAGCACTAAACGGCGGCTTTGCCAAGAATTTTACTTAAAACGACAAGGATGAAAACAAGAAACACCATATTCGCGCTCGCCATTGCCATGGCGCTTAACCTGCTTGCCTCTTGCGAGATTGAGACGAGTGACAACGGGCATCTCGACGGTCTGTGGCACTTGGAGCAAGTGGACACGCTATCCACGGGAGGCTCTGCCGACTACTCTAAGCGCTACATTTTCTGGGGCACACAGTACAAGCTGATGTATGTCTACGACTATGAGGATAGTGACATCGGCACCTATTACCTGCGCTTCTCGCAGACCTCCGACAGCCTCCACATCACGAAGGTTTACCTCAACCACTGGCATGAGGACAGCGGCATGGGCGGACAGGGAGGCGACATACCTGTTGAGACTGTAAACGACAGCATACGCCACTTTGGCATAAACGAACTGCCCGAGGGTTTCGCAAAGGAGAAACTCACGGGCAGCAATATGATTTTGCGCTCTAAGACGCTACGGCTAAAATTCAAGAAGTTCTAACGAACGGTAGCCAACCGCTCCTTGCGGTGGATCAAAACGTCGAGCGCCAGATTGAACACCACGAAAACGGCAATGTCAATGATGACGATGCTGTTGAGCGATATGACCTGGAACAGCATCATGTTTATCACGCCGAACAGCAGCTGCAGGAGCAATATCGTGATGAGGGCACGATGCTGAGAGAGTCCGCAACGCAGGAGCTTGTGGTGGATATGGCGCTTGTCGGCCTTGAAGAGAGGCTGGCGTGAACGCATACGCGACAACACTACGCGCACCACGTCGAAACACGGCACAATCAAGAGCGTGTAGGACAACAGCAGACTATCGCTGCGGAAGGGCATCACGGCAGGATTGTGCATTGTAAACTTGATGAGCAGGAAGGAAAGGATGAAGCCCAGACTAAGACTTCCCGAGTCGCCCATGAATATCTTGTAGCGTCCTCCGCGTCCTCCCGTGAGGTTGTAGTAGAGGAATGACATGACGACACCGATGAGTCCTGCTATCAGCACGCAATAGACGAAGAGTCCCTCGCGCATGAAGCAATAGAGAAATCCTATCAGTGACATCGAAGCCAATCCGCCCGCAAGTCCGTCGATACCGTCAATGAGGTTCATGGCATTGTCTACAAACACCATGATAAACACCGTAAGCGGCGCACCCACCCAAAACGGGATGGTCTCTATGCCGAGAAATCCGTAGAGATTGTTGATGTAGAGTCCGGAGAATGGCATGAGGCTCGCCGCGATAATTTGCACGATAAACTTCGTGCGCGGCTTCACTCCCGTCACGTCGTCGACAAATCCGACAATGTATATCATCAGTATGCTCACAAGGAAAAGACACGACCACAGTCCGATAGTGACTGTCTGCCCATTGTAATACTTATACACGAGCACCGTGAACAACGCTGCCACCACCATGCAAGGCACGAAGCAGATGCCTCCCATACGTGGAATATTTGTTGTATGCACCTTACGCAAATTAGGAGCATCGTAGAGATTCTTCTTTTTGCAGAAATTCGTTATTTGCGGCACGACGAATATTCCGCAGATGAAACTGATGAGAAACGTCATCAGCAAAAAAAAGATATAACCTATCATTACCGATTGTTTTTATTTTCCCGTTTTCTTTTTATTTTCCTCAATGCCACTTATAATCTTCTCGTATTTCTCTATCACGCTTCTCACGTCGAAGAGGCTCTCCGCCTTGGCACGGCTTCTGTCGGAAAATTGTTTTTTCTCCTCTTCTGTCATGCGCAGATAGCGCAGCATTGCGTCGGCAAGGGCGTCGGCGTCACGTGGCGGCACAAGAAATCCGCTCCGCCCGTCGTCAACAGCCTCACGGCATCCTGGTATGTCCGATGTGATGATAGGCTTACCCGAAGCACTCGCCTCCATAAGGGCGCGGTTCATGCCCTCGCTGTAGGAAGGCAGCGTGATGACGATGCCACGGCGACGATAGACGGAGTCCATGTCGTGGGTGAAGCCGATGTACTTCAGCGTGCCGTCTGCCTCGTCTTGCCTCAAGCGCTCTTCCGGCACGTTCTTGGGATAGGACGGATCCATGGAGCCGAGCAATTCGAAGCGTGCTTCCGGATATAAGGCTTTCACCTTGCGCGCTGCACGCGAGAATTCGTCGTAGCCTTTGTCCCAGAGGATGCGGCCTATGAAAAGGAACGTCGTGGATGCAGAGGCGTTGTCGTATTTCTCATACTTGTCGATGTTGATGCCCTCTCCACCCTCAAGGAACACAATCTTCTTGGGGTCGCACATGTGCTTGCGCTCCACGAGCTTGCGGTTGTAGTCGTTGAGCACCATTAGATGCTGGGCAAACGAGAGACCGAAACGATAGAGCGACCTTGCGGCACGCAGCACCAGGCTGTCGTTTATGAAGATGTAGCCAAGTCCTGCCATCATTGCCGTAGAGCGGCATCCTGCGAGACGTGCGGCTATGGAGCCGTAGATATTTGGCTTTATGGTGTAGGTGAATATGTAGTCGGGCTTCTCCCTACGGAATATCCTAAGCATACGCAGAAAGTACTTTATATCCTTTGCAGGGTTGAGCGACGTGCGCCCCATGGCTACTGGTATGTAGCGTACTCCGTCGGGGATGGTCGTCTGCATCTGTTTGTCTTCCTTTTCGGGGGCGACAAGTACTACCTGATGACCTTCCGAGACAAAATGGCGTATCACCTCACCACGGAAGTTTACCAGTCCCCACAGCGTATTGTCACAGAATATTATCTTCATTCTTATTTCTATTATGTCTGCTTGTTTTTTATATAAACGCTTTTAAACGGATATTATTGCATAAACAAATGTCCAAATTTCTTTTATCTTCACTTATTGCCCGACATTCTTCTGCAGCAGTTCTTCGTAGAACTTCACGTAGCGTGCCACCATCGTGTTGATGTCGAACTTATGCGCTTGCTGAAGACATTCTTCTCCAAGCTGTGAGCGCAAATCCTTGTCGTCACGCAGGCTCATCACTTTCTCCGCAAGCATGCGCTCGTCGTCGGGCGTGAAGAGGAGCCGCTTGTCGCCTACGACATCTGCGAGTCCGGGCACATCGGAGGCAAGAACGGGCTTAGAGTATGCCATGCCTTCCACGGCAGCCAAGCCGAACCCTTCCCAATGCGACGACATGATGCCTATGTCGGCAATGCTCCACAGCCGTGCAATGTCCTCTCTCATGCCGAGGAAATGGGCACGGTCGGCAACGCCTTCCCGCTCGGCAAGCAGTCGGCACGCCGCCTCGCGATTGCCGTAGCCGGCAAAGAGCACGTGCACGTCGGGGGGCAAGAGTTTCAGAGCGCGTATCACACAGTCTTGATTTTTCTGATCGGAAAAGCGTGCCACCTGCAACGCCACGAAGGCATCGGCAGGAAGACCATCTACGACGCTCTCACGCTCTGGCGGCAGCACGTCTGTTCCTGTATGTGGCAAGACCACTCCATTCTCTATGACGCGCAAATCCACCTTTTTCGGCACACGCGGACGAAGGGCGTTGGCTGTGGCTTGCGAGATGCAGATGATGCCGTCGTACTGGCTGTAGAAGCATTTGTCAATCTTCGACGTGAGCCAATGCTGGGCACGGGTATTTGATGTGCTGTGCTCGGTAGTGACAAGTACACTGCGGCGGTTGCCAATGTGTGCGAGAGCTGCCCAGTACTGCGTGGGAAAGAGGTGGGCATGTACGACATCCACGTCACGCAGCCAGCTACGCAAGCGCATCGGGATGCGCAGGTCATAGGCGTTCTTGCTGTTGCCAAGAGCCTCAACCTCCACACCTGCCTCACGCAACTGCTTCTCAAAGCCGCCACCCGAGGAGAAGAGCATCAACACACGTGCGTCTACGCCTTGGCTCTTCATTATGGGAAGGGCGTCGACAAGCAAGCGCTCGGCACCGCCTACGGCAAGTGTGTTTATTATATGCAGAACTTTCATAATTTGGTTTTCAGACTAATTTTCTAACTATCATCTTGAAAGCAAGTATTGTACGCGAGCCGTAAAGGCGATAGTCCTTTGTAAAGACATGTATGGCACGCACAAGGCGCGACTGCCGCTCGAAGCGGAAGAAGTCGTCGAAGATGCGCTTCTTGTCGGGCGTGATGAGGTCGGCATAGCACTCTGTGAAACTGCGTATTGCACGATAGTGCTTCGCCTCAAGCACGCTCTTCGTGGAGTCGAAGAAAGGGGCTATGCGGTCGGAGAGCCGTTTGGCGGTCGGACCGGTGACGGTCGAACTGTGCCGGCGATATAGCATAAGGCGACGGTCGACATAAGTCAGCGTACCGAAGGCGGCGGCGCCGAGCGTCAGCACATGGTCGTGCATGGCGACAACGGAAGGCACCTTGCGGCAGATGTCGCGCAGAGCGGCGTTGAACATCAGGGCACAGCCCTGTATGCCCGCGTTCATGAAGAGCACGTCCTTCAGTTGCGACGGCTTGCAGAGCGACGCCTCGCCACTTATGTCGGGCAGGTCGGGGTTGTAGACGAACGAATTGGAGTAGACGGCCTGCGGGCGCGTGTTGTCCTTTGAGGCTATTGCATCGAACATCACCTGGAGTTTGTTCTCAAGCCAGATGTCGTCCTGGTCGCAGAAGATGCAGAACGGAGCGTCAGAACAGCTCAGGAGGTGCATGAAGTTGAGTGCGCAGTCGTGGAAGCGCACGCCGTCGTCGATGATGCGTATGCGTTGGTCGGCAGTTGCGAGCTGGCGCACGAGGTCGAGGGTGTTGTCGGTCGACCCGTCATCATGCACGAGCAGTGTCCAGTCGGTGAAGGTCTGGCACTGCAGCGAGCGTATCTGCGAGATGATATATGCCGACCCGTTGTAGGTCGCCATCAGTATGTCTATCTTACTCATATTTATGTTTTATATAAAACAACGGCAAAGTGAAAATCATTACTGGAAATATGCTCTACCCTCACTCTGCCTCTTCCTTTTTCTTGCCAAAGAGGAAGGGCAGGAAGGCGAAGAACACGTACTGCAAGGTGAGCGACATGTTGGTAAATATGAACTCACCGATGAACTCCATCAATACGAATGTCAGGAATATGGCGTAGAGAATGAGCTGCTGCTTGCCTCCCGTGCGGCTCTTCTTGTAAAGATAGCCGTAGAAAAATCCGTAGACGATGGAGAAGATGAACACACCAGGCAGTCCGAAATCCTCATAGAAAGGATACATATTGGTGTAGGTGTTGGTCATGTCTGGCACGCTGACAAACTCCAGCACCGTGTCGGCTGGCGCCTCCGTAAGTCCCAAAGCGTTGCCTATGGCATAGAAAATGCGGAACGTGTGCATACCAAACAGCTGCGACGAGCAGGGCACGGCAAAATAGTCAAACGCCACCATGCTGCTGGAGAGGTAGAGGGCAAGAAAGTTGGTGGTCTCAATGTCCTCTCCGACGGCACGCAACGACTGCACCACGAAACTGATGCCGACGAATGCCATCAAGCCGTAGGCAAGATGGCGTATCTTTATAGCCTTCTGCACGAAGCATAGATAGAGCGACGAAAACATGATGCTCAGAAATGTCGTCTTCGCCATTGTCACTACGGCAAGCAGCACATTCATGAATATAACAATGAATATCACCCACTTGCTCTTGAAATAGAGCAGCGAGAAGAACATCATCACGAACGCCAGCGATATGAAATAAATGAGTATGCCGAGCTTAGGCATCTCGATGTTCTCGTCGAGTCCGGTGTTCATGATTCGCATATAGCGGAAGATGTTTTCCGGGTCTTCCGTGAGAGCCTGATAGAGAATGGTTCCGCAGACAATCGGAATAGACAGACACGTTATGACAACATACGCGTAGAGAATCTTGCGGTTGGGCTGCCTCGCCACGGAAGCAGCTGAAGCGGGCGGTGTGTAATGCTCCATGGCGACTGCCGCAACGAAGAATCCCGTGAGCCATATCGTAAGGGCATAGGGAAACTCATTGACTATCGGATAGAATGTATTTGGCAGGATGTAGAATATAAGGATGGCTATCGACCACACTCCCGGCACCGCCACATACGGCGAGAAGATGTCTCGCGACAGATAAAATCCTATACCCGTCAGCAGCAATGCAAAGATGAGTACTGCAATCATCATACTGTCAAATATTTTTTAAAGTTATATATCATGAGAACTGCCACAATAACCTCAGTAGAAGCAACGACAATACTTGCTCCCGTAGCATTCCACAACGGCACAAGCACCAACATGAGAAGCACGGCTGCCGCGGCTGCCGCGAAATAGACGTCGCGGAAGCGGCGACTTGTGTATTCATTGCCGATGGCTACAAGCCCCATCTGTCCGTAGACGCCTCCCACACCGATGGCAAGCGGAGCCACGGAGAAGATGCGGAGATAGGTGTCCATGCCCACATAGTCTACCCCGAGCAGGTCGGGAAGCCACCAGCTTCCCGTCCAAAGGGCTGCGCTCACTAATGCCATCACTGCCACTACTATAGCCCTCACCTGGCGGAACAAACCTCTCTCCGTCCCGTCATGCCGGGCAGCAAGTGCACTGATGCGCGGGAAGAACACCTGGTTGAGCGGAGTGTAGAGCAGGAACACTACGGCACGCATGATGCGCTCTGCCGACGAATACTTGCCGATTTCCTCCGTAGTGCAGAAGAATCCGAGCACCACAACAATCAGCTGCGTGTAGACACTTGTGGAAGCCGTGGAGAGAAAGAGCGGAAAGCTCACGCGCAACTCCTCCTTAATGAGCGTCCACGTCGGTCGCACCCACCCCACAAGCCGCTTCACGGCAATGTAGACATTTGAGAGCAGCGACGTCGAGACGAACACCACGGCTTGTAGCAGAGCGGCAAGCACATAGTCGTCGGGCGTCTTCACAAGCACGAATATCAACGGCAGCAACGCCATCTTCGACACCGTGTTCATTATTGAGAACAGGCGTATCTTGCCTATGCCCTGGAAAAACCACATGAACGTGAACGCCGAGCCGAGCAGCATGGGGAACGTGGCGACAATGGCACGCCAATAGAGTCTGAACGTCGGTACGCTCACAACGAGCAGAAGCACGATGAGCGTGGAGACGCTCATGAGCAGCGTCTTTGCCGCAACGACATTCCAGAACACGCGGTTCATTGCCGCACGGTCGCCGGCGACAACGGCAATGCGCTTCGTGGCACTGAGGTTGAAGCCGAAGTCCACTATGATGATAAGATATTGTATCAGCGAAAGCGAGAAACCCACGTAGCCGTAGCCCGTAGCGCCCAGCCTCACCATGAGATAGGGCATGACGAGCACGGGCAGCAACTGGTTGATGCCTTGAAGCATCACGAGATAGAGCGTGTCGACAAGCTCACGGCGGTTGCCGCCTACACTCTTCCTAATCCTCTCTTTCAACATTCTTCAACTTGCTGTCGTAATAGTCTTTAGCCATTATCCAGGCAATACTGCCAAACACGGCAATCATGAACATCATGACCAGCGTCAATCCACGCTTCGGAGCAGAAGGCTTCGAAGGCACATAGGCGGGCTGAATAGTGACGAACACAGGCGTGCGCTCCTGGAGTTTTGCCTGGGCGAGCTGCATCTGCTGCGTCGACTGCTGGTACATGTTGTACGCCATCTGCATCTCGTTCTCCAAACGGTCGCGCACCTGCGTGAAAGAGGCAAGCATGATGTCTTCGTTGGCATCGCAATAAGCGGCGTATTTCTGCTGCGACTTTATGTACTGGTCGCGTGCCTCACGCGTTATCTTCTTCGTGTATTCAACATCCTTGCGCGCCTTGTTGGTGCGGTAGTCTGTGATGTACGTCTGAAGACGCTTGCGTACGGCGTCGGCTATCTGCGCCGCAACGTCGGCATCCTGCACCTTAACGCTTACCGACACCATGTCGGTCTTCTTGTCGACGCTGCAGAAGAAAGCGTTGGAGAGAGCCTTCACCACGCGCATCTGCTCACGCGTAATGCACACGGGATTGATCTTTGACGCCACTGGCTTTTCCTTCTCTCCAAACAAATTGCCCCACCAAGGCTTCTGCTGATACTTCTGAAAATAGTCGAAGACAGACACGCGCTTACCTAAACGCGTGCAATACACCTTCTCCTTGAGCATATCGGCAAGGAAAACCGTTGAACCCGTCACCTTGGGATAGAACTCAGGATAGATGGCGTCCTCGCTCTTGCCTCCCACCTTGACGCCTGCAAGCGACGCCAGCTGACCGAGATTGCCCGATATTCCATCAGAAGAAGTTTCCGGAAGGAGCGTCGTGTCGGAACTGTACTCGCGCGGCAGACTGAACACATACACTGCCGTCAAGACAATCACGCAGATTGTTGTCAGGATGATAAACAGCAGATGATGCCTTATCAGAGAAATGGTGTGCAGCAATTTCACGGCGTGGCTGTCGGCAGCACGCTTTGAAGGAATTGCAAGTGGTTGTTCTATCATATTATTTTGTCTGTTTTAAAACTTTCTTTACTGTTCCGTCGGAATAGCGCTCAATGTAAATTCCGGGGCGGAGACTGCTCTCGGCAATGCCTGTGCAGTCGACGCCATAGGCATTGCTACGCGCCACGAGTGACGGATTAGCGACAGAGCTCACGCCCTCCATTGCCGTCCACTGCCCTTTGAGATTGGCCATAAGCGTCTTCAAGCCTTCCATGCGTGCCTTCATGTGCGTGAGCACATCATTGATTTGCACGTCGAGCGAGTTGAAGCATTGACCATCGCCATAAGTGGCGCGGTGCTTGTCGAGGCTGTGCTCGAAAGCCTCGCCCTTCGTGGTGCGGAAATCATTGAGACGGTTCTCTACATAAGGATACACCGTGTCCTTGTACTTATCATAAAGATCAAGATAGGTCTTCACGAAGTCGGCGTCATGGAAAAGGTTGAGATAATAGAAGAGATAGCTCCAATGCTGCTGGCTCCAGTCATCGCTGGCAGACATGAAGGAAGAGTCAAAATCCCAGAGCGTCGCCATGCGAAGCTTCGAATCGTCGTCGTTCTTTCCCATGCTCACACAATAGAGATACATGTTGCTGCCTGCCGCGTCCCATGAGCCAAGCATGTCATGGGCGAGTATCCAGCGCGCAAACGATTTGTAGTCAATAAGGTCAGAGGCTCCCTTCTCATTGTATATCGCATCCTCCACGCGCTCCATATAGCTCTTTATGCTTGCGTTCTGCTCTTCAGTCAAGTCGTCACCGTCAGGATACTTGAATGTGAAGCCCATATAGTTAGCTGCCTCTTGATGGCTTGTGCGGAAATACGCCTCACCCGGTTTCCACCAGTAAGCGTCGTTCTCAATGACAAAGCCGTCGTCGTCGGTGTTGATGCGTTTATCCGCACGCGAAACAGACTCTATGAGATGATACACACCCTGGTACTTGTCGTTGATGACGACGTCCACGGGCATGGTCTTTGGCTCCCACGGCATGTCAAGAGCTTCGCAGACAGCCAAGCCTACAATCGGCAGGATGTTGCTCTCCTCATTTGTCATGGCTGTGTTCCACGTGTGCATGGCGAGCAAGGCGAAATCCTTGTTCTTGCTGTCCTTGCCAAGCGATAGCAGGTCGGCTTTCTTTGAGAGCTTCAGTTTATAGGGATGCTGAAGGAGGTTGGCACCCGTAGTGTTGCCCCTTATCTTGAATCTCATTCCCGATTCCCCTTTCTTGTAGTCGCCGCTGTCGTAGACGGTGTCGCCCTCAACGGTCATGACCATTTTTCCCGGCACGTGCTCGCTCAGAATACTTTCGCCGACGCATCCCTCTGGCGGATACACCTTTGTCGCCGTCGGCATTTCGCCGTTGACGGAGGTTATGCTGATTACGGGAAGTTCCTTCCACACCTTACTATTCTCCTGCTGCGCATAAGACGGCATTGCAAGCATCGTTGCCATTGCCATCATTACGCCATAGATTGATTTTGCTCTTTCCATAACGTCGTTATTTATATTTTCGTGTTTTTTCCTTTTTTATATATACTCTCTTTATATGTATGTAGCTTCTACTTCACGAGATTGGCTATCGTTGCCATTACGGCGGCAATAGACGACATGCTTGAGCCCATACTCATCATCTCTGCCGTCGTCATCTTGCGCTTGAGCTTGGCAGGCACGACAATCTCGCAGCCCGGCTGCACCTTTGCTCCGTGGCTCACCTTTGCCACCTTGCCGTTCATATAGATGATGTAGGCTCGGCTCTTCACGGCGTCGGAGGCGTAGCCGCCCGCCTGGTCGATGTAGTAGCCGGCACGCTTTCCGCGCTCGTATGCCACGGTGTTGGAGTACATCACGGCACCGTTCACCTTCACCGTTCCGTTGTACTGCGGCACAATGAGGCGGTCGCCGTCGCGCAGCACCACGTCGGCGTCTGAGCCCGGATTCTTGATGGCCTCGTCAAGGTTGATGCCGACGGGATACTCCTCGGGCACGGCAAACTTCTCAATGTTGGCGTTCTTCGCTCCCTCGGCAGCCGTCTGTATGGAGCTGGCATTGTTGGAGCTGGCGGCAAGCGTCAAGAGATTCTTCTGCTGTTCCTCCTGTTGCATCTTAAGCACGGCAAGCATACGTTCCTTCTCCGTGGCGTTCGCCTTGCGCATGAGGCGCGCTCCCTTGATGTAGGCGAGTCCGTTGCTGCCGCCCGACTTCTTGAAGAGGTCGCTAAGGCGCGTGTTGTTGCGCTCAAGGGCATAGGTTCCGGCAAACAGCACCTCTCCCTCCACAGACACGTTCTGCTGCTCTGTGTAGCCCGGCGAGCGCATGACGTACACCTCGTCGAAAGGCATGAGCGTGAAAGAGCGGTCGCCGTCGATGACGAAATTGTCCTTCAAGGCTACGCTGAATGTCTGGGCAATGACGCTGTCGGGGCGCAGGGCCTTAGCGTCGCTGACGCGGCGGCTGACGCTGACGTTCATGAGCGAAGCCTTGTCGGTGAGTCCGCCTGCCTGGATGATGAAGTCCTCGACGGTCTCGTTGTCGGCATACTTGTATATGCCGGGGTACTGCACCTCGCCGCGGATGGTGAGCGTGCGGTCGGAAAGTTTCTCTGTCTTCGTGGCTACGAAGAGCACGTCGTTCTCCTTCAGGGGGATGTCGGCGACGCGCCCGCTCATGATTCCGTCTATGTCAACGCTTATCACTTCAAGCGTGCGGTCGGCCTTCATGCGGTGCATGACGGCGCGCGACTTTATGGCGTCCTCCGTGACGCCGTCGGCGTGCTCAATGAGCGTGCGCACACTGTTCACCTGATTGCCGAGATTGTACATGCCGGGACGGAAGACGGCTCCCTTCACCTCCACTGTGTTGGAGTAGCGCGGCATGATGGAGTCGACGCTCACGGAGTCGCCGTCGGCAACGTGGAAACTCGCGAAGTCGAATTCCTCCACGTTATAGGCAGAGTATTCCTTGCCGTTCTTGCGATTGACGCGCACAGCCTTCTTGTAGGCATCGCCCGTGAATCCTCCCGTGTATCTCAAGAGTGAGGCAATCGACTCGTTGGGCTTCATCTCATAGTACATCGGACGCTTCACCTTGCCCGTCACATTGACGAGGCAGTCGTAAGGACCGACGACGATCACGTCGTTGTCGGCGAGGCGCACGTTGCCCGTGAGCTTGCCGTTGAGAATGTAGTCGTAGATGTCGACAACGGAGACGAGGCGGTTGTTGCGGTAGACCTTGATGTTGCGGAGCGTACCGATGTCGTTGGTGCCGCCTGCCATGTAGAGGGCATGGAATACGGAGGCGAAGGCTGAGAGCGTGTATGTGCCCGGCGTCTTCACCTCACCCATGACGTTGACCATTATCGTGCGTGTCTGCCCCACCGTGAGGCGCACCTTTGAACTGCTGTATCTGGCGCCGAGCGTGGAGCGCAGGCGTGCGTTGGCCTGGGCGACTGTAAGTCCGCTGACCTGCACCGGGCCGAAGCCCTCGATCGTGATGGCTCCGTCGGGCGAGACGGTACATTCCTCTGTCTTCTGCGAAGCACCGTAGATGTCCACGTACACGGCGTCGCCGGGACCGAGGCGATAGTTCTGTGGGGTGGCGATGTTCATGTTTGGCTCAAAGGAGAGCTCTTTGTTGTTGAAAATGTCGCGTCCGAACACCTTCTTGCGCTTGGCGTCGCGCTCTTCGAGGAGCTGCTTGAGCATCTGCGCCGTGTCGGGCACGAGCTCGAACATCTCGTCCTGGAAGTCGCGAAACTCCTCGTCATCCTCGTCGTATGTGTGCTGATAGTTTTGGTCGCGCTGCGCCTTCAGGCGCATGTTGGAATAGCGCGACGCCTCCTTCTCGGCGTCCTTGCCGTAGTCGGTGCGGCTATTCTTGCTGCTGCGCTCGTCGCCGTTGTTGGTGCGCAGGCGAGAGTTTGCGTTCTTGTCTGCCGTGTTGTCCGACACATTTCCAAGTCCTCCCTGCTTCACCTGACGCTCGTACTTGTTGCGCACGCGGCGTATCTGCGAGATGTCGACACCACGCTGCATAAGCCCTGTCACGATCTGCGACTGCGACTTGCCTGACTTGTGCTCCTTCATGATGTACTGCATCACCTGCTGGTCGCTCATTGACGATTGCGCCAATGCTGCCATAGGCGCAAGCAGGAGGAAGAGGAAGTAGAGGATGTATCTTTTCATTTTCAGTTGTTTTGTTTATGCAATATATCTATATATGTACGTGTACTTTAATATAACTATAAAATCGCTGAAATGTTGCGCCACACGAGAAAAAAAATGTTGCGCCACACGAGGAACAAGTGTTATTGTTCCGCCACAGCGAGGGCTTTCTTGTAGATGTCGTTGAGCACGAGGCCGGCTATGGTGAAGCCGAAGATGGCTGTGATGTGAGCCATGGTGCCGTTGATTTGTGCCTTCGACGAACACCACTCATGATTGACGAGCGAGGGGTCGCCAGGACCAATCTTTGCCTTCGGACACATACACGCCGACGTTCCGCACGTGTGGTTTTCGCCACGGTTCTCGAGCAGTTCCTCGCTGTAGACACACTGGAACTTATGTGCTGGCTTCACCTTTGCTCTCTTCATGCGCTTGCGCAGGGCGGCGCCGAGCGGACAGCCGCGCACCTTCCAGAATTCCGCCACGCGTATCTTCGTAGGATCCATCTTCAACGCGGCGCCCATAGATGAGTAGAAGACGGCACGCGTTTGGCAAGCGCGCAAGATGAGCGATATTTTGTCTTTAAGCGAGTCGATGGCGTCGATGATGTAGTCGTATTCGTCGAGACGGAATTCCTCGTGGTTCTCCTCGGTGTAGATTTTCTGCAGAGCCTCCACCTCACAGTTGGGGTTGATCTGCAGCAGACGCTCCTTGAGAGCCTCCACCTTCACCTGTCCGACGGTTTTCATTGTCGCCATTAGCTGGCGGTTGACATTGGTGATGCAGACGCGGTCGGAGTCGACTATTGTTATGTGGCGTATGCCTGAACGCACAAGACACTCGGCGCACCAGCTACCCACGCCGCCCACGCCGAAAACGATGACGCGCTTGGCGGCTATACTTTCCATTATGTCACCGCCCACGAGGAGTTCGGCTCTCTTGAATATTCCTTTTTCTATACCCATGTTTTTCTTTTCGTTCCTTTTGTATTTGTGACGGGGCAGTCACGTACTAAACTGCAAATTTACGTATTTTTTCTCGCATTTCGGCCCTTTCAATAGCGTTTTTTGCTACAAGTGGGAGAGAAGTTGGAGAGAAGTTGTGGACAAACGTTTACGGGGATATTACGGGAGCGAAACGCCGCCTTTTCCAAAGCGCCGCTTTAGCATCTCTAAAGCGGCGCTTTAGCCAACGAAAAGTGGCACTTTAGAGATGCTAAAGTGCCACTTTAAAAATGGGGTTATGATTAGTTGTTTTTAACGCTTACAATCTTCGTCGGAGCCTGCTCGCGATTGCGGCGGTTGACGACGGTGACGACGGCTTGTGCGAGATTGAGGAACGCCAAGCCCGTGATGGACGTGCTGTCGAGAGCGGCAGGCGTGCCGGCGTCGCCGTTCTCGCAGATGCTCTGCACGAGTGGTATCTGCGCGAGAAGCGGAAGGTCTTTTTCCTTGGCGAGCTGCTTGCAGCCGTCCTTACCGAAGATGTAGTACTTGTTCTCCGGGAGTTCGGCGGGAGTGAACCACGCCATGTTCTCCACGAGTCCGAGGATGGGCACGTTCACCTTGTCGTTCTCGTACATGTCGATGCCCTTGAGGGCGTCGGCGAGTGCCACCTTCTGCGGTGTGCTGACGATGACGGCGCCGGTGATGGCGAGCGTCTGGAGCAATGTAAGATGTATGTCGCTTGTTCCTGGAGGCGTGTCGAGGATGAAATAGTCGAGGTCGCCCCAGTCGGCGTCGGCGATAAGCTGCTTGAGAGCGTTGGACGCCATGCCACCGCGCCAGAGCGTGGCTGTTTCGGGATTGACGAAGAAGCCAATGGAGAGGAGCTTGATGCCGTATTTCTCAATAGGTTCGATGAGGTCGCGACCGTCTTTCTTCACCGCGTAGGGGCGTGCGTCCTCCACTTGGAACATCTTTGGCACCGACGGACCGAAGATGTCGCAGTCGAGCAGTCCCACCTTGTAGCCGAGGCGTGCCAATGCGATGGCAAGATTGGCGGCTACTGTGCTCTTCCCCACTCCGCCCTTGCCGGAGCTGACGGCGATGACGTTCTTCACTTGCGGAAGAAGCTTGCCCACCTCTGGGCGCGGCTTGGAGAGAAATTCCGTCTCGATGGTCACCTCCACGTCTTTCGACACGTGGTAGTGGATGGCAGCCTCAGCTGCCTTTATGGTCGACTTGAGGAATGGGTCGGTGTCGCGCGGGAAGACAAGCGTGAACTTCACCTTCATGCCATTGATACGCACATCGTCGGCAAGCATATTGCTCTCGATGAGGTTTTTCTTTGTACCAGGATAGGTCACTGTCGCCAGGGCGTCAGTGATAAGTTTCGGATATAAAGTGATTTGATCCATAATGTTTTATATAATAAGCCTCCTCCACATTTGTGGAGAGGCTAAAACTTGCGTTACTTACTTTTCTCTTTAGGGCTTCTCTTGTCGCGATGATAGGAGCGGTATTCGTCGAGCGGAATCTCGATGTCGGGCTCCGTCAGTTCTCCCTCGTGCGGCAATGCGAACTTCATGTATTTTATGTTGAGTCCGCGCTCTATCCACATGCTCTCGTAGTAGGTCTGTATGCCGAGTATCTCACGTGTTTGTGGGTCGAGCCCGTCGGTATGATAGAGGTCTTCCGTGCGGAAGAGCAGCGGCAGATTGTTGCGCTGCTGCATATAGGAGGTGTAGGTGAAGAGGAAGTTGGAGTCGGTCTTGAGATGGATGGTGCCTCCGTCCTGGAGAAAATGGCGGTAGCGGTTCATGAAGTAGGTGCTCGTGAGTCGCTTGCGCGGGTTTTTCATCTGCGGGTCGCTGAACGTGAGCCATATCTCCTGCACCTCGTCGGGAGCGAAGAAACGGTCGATAATCTCGATGTTCGTGCGAAGGAACGCCACGTTCTTGAGTCCGTCGGCGAGTGCCTGTGTGGCTCCTGTCCACATTCGCGCACCCTTAATGTCTACCCCGATGAAGTTGACGTCGGGGAACATCTTCGCCAGTCCGACGGTGTATTCGCCCTTGCCGCAGCCGAGCTCAAGCACTATCGGGTTGCTGTTCTTGAAATAGTCCTCGCGCCACTTGCCCTTCATTTCGAACGGTACGTTGTCGGCGACAGAGAACGGGTATTGGAAGACATTCTCATATCTCTCCATGTCGGCGAACTTCGCCAGTTTTCCTTTGCCCATTGTTGATTTTAATGTTATGTTTTGTGCAAAGTTACAAAATAAAGGGCGAGCGGACAAATATATGATGAACTCAAATTCAGATTTGCAGAATTATTAGAAGATAAAGGAGGTTAAGATGATAAAGAAGCAAGAATGTCGGATGAAGCGAAAAAAAGAGTGCGCAAAACTGCAACACGTGGCGGAGGTCTCCGGCCTCCGCTGCAAGTTGCGCCACTATTATCCGATTGTTTATAGTGGGTATATGCTGCGGAGGCCGGAGACCTCCGCCACGGAGTATCCCCATTTTGAGAGTTTCGACAAATCTATCAAAAGTATAATAGCCCAGGGCGATGCCCTGGGCTATTATACTTTATGGCTTTCTTGCTAAGGCAAGCGGCAGAGCTGAGCGTAGTCAATTATGTAAAAACATAAACTTGAGTAGATAGAATTGAGGAGACTTTTCCCCTATTTCCTTGTCTACTTGTCAACTTGTCAACTCGTCTACTCAATCACGACTGTTGTCCATCCGTGCTTGTCCTCCACGGTGCCATACTGTATGCCGCGCAGAGTCTCGTAGAGTTTTGTCGACCAAGGTCCCGGTTTGTCGCCGAAGTTGTAGACCTTGCCTGTGTCCAAGTCGTCGAGATGCGAGATAGGCGAGATGACGGCAGCCGTGCCGCATGCTCCAGCCTCCTCGAACGTGTCGAGTTCCTCTTCCGGAACCGGACGGCGCTCCACCTTCATGCCGAGATCCTCTGCAATCTGCATGAGGCTCTTGTTGGTGATGGAGGGAAGGATAGACGTTGACTTCGGTGTCACGTAGGTGTTGTTCTTGATGCCGAAGAAGTTGGCAGCGCCACACTCATCGACGTATTTCTTCTCCTTCGAGTCGAGATAGAACTCGCTGGCGTAGCCCTTCGAGTGTGCAATGGAGTTGGCCTTGAGGGAAGCAGCGTAGTTGCCGCCCACCTTATAGATGCCTGTGCCAAGCGGCGCAGCACGGTCGTAGTCGCGTATGATGACGTAGGGATTGCTTGAGAAGCCGCCCTTGAAGTAAGGACCAACTGGCGTTACGAAGATGATGAACATGTATTCTGAGGCAGGATGTACGCCCACCTGTGCAGATGTGCCAATGAGCAACGGGCGCACATAGAGCGTGGCGCCGCTCTCGTAAGTAGGGATGTACTCCTGATTGAGGCGCACCACCTTCTTCACCATTTCCTCAAACAACTCTGTCGGCACTTCCGGCATGAGGATGCCACGGCAAGTAGACTGCAAGCGCTTGGCGTTCTCATCAATGCGGAACACGCGCACCTTACCGTCCGGGCAACGATAAGCCTTCAGTCCCTCGAAGGCTTCCTGTCCGTAATGGAGGCAGGTGGCAGCCATGTGCAGTTTCAAATACTCATCGGAGCAGACCTCTATCTCGCCCCACTTGCCATTGCGGTAGCAACAGCGCACGTTATAGTCGGTCGGCATATATCCGAACGACAATTCTGACCATGCTATGTCTTTCATATAACTATTATATATGTGTTATGAATGTATTTCTGTAAAATCAACGGCAAAAGTACAAATAAAATGATACACTCGCAACTATTTGCCGAAATTCTTTCTCCATGCAGCAGTCGGTACGACCGCCGTCAATGAAGTCATGTCCGGGGCATCCGGAATTTGGAGTGATGCCATGACAAATAGCCATATTATCCGTGGAGGGTGTGGCAAAAGGCTAATTTGCAACTTTATCCGTGGCGGGTGTGGCAAAAGGCTAATTTGCAACTTTATCCGTGGCGGGTGTGGCAAAAGGCTAATTTGCAACTTCATCCGTGGCGGAGGTCTCCGGCCTCCGCTGCACCCATAATCTACAGTTAATTATACATCAATGGGGATATGTCAAAACAATATGCAACTTTACCCGTGGCGGAGGTCTCCGGCCTCCGCTGCACCCATTATACACAACCAATTAAATATCAACACTTTAGTAATTATCGCTTGCTGCGGAGGCCGGAGACCTCCGCTACGGATAATCACTATTTGCGAGTTTTGACACACCCTCTACGGATAATCACTATTTGCGAGTTTTGACACGCCCGCCACGGATTATGTAGCAAATTTGCCTCTTGCCTCTTTTCCTTTTATTCGCCTTTAAGGATTTGCTGAATGTCGTTGTCGGTCTTCGTCAGCTTGTCCTTGCAGAGCTTGATGAGTTTCTGCGCCGTTTTCAGTTGTTCACTAAGCGAGTCGATGTCGAGCTCGCCGTTCTCCATTTTCTTGGCAATGTCCTCAAGCTGTTGCATTGCCGTTTCGTATTTCATTTCGCGTGGCATGATGTATTTCTTTGTTAATGTTTTGTTTCTACTCTTGAGACGAAGCGCCCCTTCTCCACTCTTGTCTCCACCTCAGCCCCTTCGGGCAGTAGTGACGCGTCGCGCACGGCGACGCCATTGTACGTCGTGATGCTGTAGCCGCGTCGGAGGAGTCGCTCCGGGTTTTCCGCCTCTATGCGCTGTGAAAGGAGCTGAAGGCGGTGGCGCTCGTTTGCCATGATGCGCTGTGGCTCCATCTCAATGGCGTGAAGCATCGAGCCGAGCCTCATCTTTTCTGTCGACAGCCTGTTGGCGATGGCGGCAACGATGCGCTGCATAACGCTGTCTGCCTTGCCCTGCTCCCTTGTCTTTACAAGCGAGAAGAGTACGGGGATGCGCTGCGCCACCGACGCCAGGCGCATACGCTCCACGTCCATGCGGCTGCGCACCTTGTCGGTGATGCGGTCGGCAAGCGAGTCAATGAGCTGGGCTGTGTGGGAGAGATTGTCTATGAGAAGCTGGGCGGCAGCCGTCGGGGTCTTCACCCGTGTGTGTGCCACCATGTCGAGCACACTCTCGTCGCGGTCGTGACCGATGCCGGTGATGACGGGTAGCGGGAAGTTGGCGACATTCTCCGCCAACGCGAGCGTGTCGAAACCGGAAAGGTCGCTCGTCGCGCCGCCTCCACGTATTATCACCACCACGTCGAAGTCCCCCAGACGCTCGTAGATGCGCTCAAAGGCGCCTATCACGCTCGCCTCCACTGACTCTCCCTGCATAATAGCCGGGAAGAGCTCCACCTTATATATATAATGCTGAGCGTTGTCCTCCAGCTGACGACAGAAGTCGCCGTAGCCTGCCGCCCCTTGACTGGAGATGACGGCGACGCGCTGCGCGAACATCGGCAACGTCAGTTCCTTCTGCAAGTCGAAGACGCCTTCCGCCTTCAGCTGGCTTATTATCTCGCGGCGGCGACGCGCAAGGTCGCCCATAGTGAACTCCGGGTTGATGTCGCTCACTATCCATGAGAAGCCGTAAGTGGCATGAAACTGCGCCTTCACTTTCAGCATCACCTTCATTCCGGCATGGAGGCGCTGCCCCGTCACGCGCTCAAACACGGGGCGGAGCTGCGACCAACGCGAAGCCCAGCATTTCGCCGAGGCGCGTGCAATGGGCGTGTTGGCATACTCGTCCTTCTCGACAAGTTCCATGTAGCAATGGCCGCGCACCTCACGCGCCTCCGAGAGTTCCGCCTCCACCCAATATTCATCGGGCAAGTCAAGGGCGACGACGGAGGCTACGAGCGAGTTGAGCTCGTACAGTGAAAGAGATTTCATAAGGCAAACCCTTGCTTTCTCAACGTAGCGAGCAGTCCTTCCGACATCGCCTCGTTGTCCTTCTTAGTGTAGCGGCAGTCGGTATACACCTGCGCAAGGTTCTGCTTGCCGTTGATGCGCACGAACTCCTTGTTCTCCGGCAGCGCCTCTTTCTCGGCGTAAAAGCGGTCGATGTCGGAAGGGGAATAGTCGCGGTAGGTTTCCTCGTGCAGAACGGCATCGAGCGGAAGACGGTCGCTGAGCGGCGGATTCTCGTCGGGCCATCCGAGCGTGATGGTTGCCACGGGCATAACGAGGCGCGGCAACTTCAGCACGTCGATTATCATCTGCGGCATGTAGACGGTGGTGCCAAGGAAGCAGCAGCCGAGCCCTTCCTCCTCAGCAAGGTTGCAGAAGGTCTGGCAGAAGAGCAGCGCGTCGGTGGCGGCGTTCTGATAAGACAGCAAGTTGTCGTAGCCTGGCACTGCCTGGCGGTTCTCCGCCCACAACGTGGTGCGACGGAAGTCGGCGCAGAATGTGAGCACGACGGGTGCCGATGTCACCATCGGCTGGTTGAAATGAGCCGGGGCAAGCCGCTCCTTCATCTCCTTTGAGCGTGTCAGCACGACGCTGTAGAGCTGCAGGTTTCCCATCGTCTGCGTGCGCTCCGCCTCGGCAAGCAGACGGCGGAGCATATCGTCACTGACCAGAGCATCCTTGTACTTGCGTATGCTGCGGCGTTCGTTGATTGTCTTCATAGTTTCTTGCTTTTATATTCTTTACAACTACAAAAATAGTAAAAATAATCGGGTGTATGCCCTGTGCATGGGCAAAAATGAAAAATAAATACTGACGGAATGTAATAAAAGCGGTTAGGCAGCGTTAAGATAATAGACAATTTCTAAAACATAAACGTTTTTGCCTATGAAATATTTTACACAAGAAGAACTCAAGCCTTCAGAAAAGACACTGACTCTCATCCGACAGATTGCCTACGCCTACCGACTGGCAAAGGCAAACAACTGCTCGAAGCCCTATTGCGTCAGCTGACGACAAGGGATGTGCAGGCTCTATGCAGTGCGTCATGGAGCATGAAAAAAGAATGAAGTAAAAAAACAATTAACAACAAAACAAAGATATAAAAAGAAGAAATGGAAACCATCATATCCCCTTCTCTCCTTTCCGCCAACTTCATCGACTTGAGATCAGATGTTGAGATGATAAACAAAAGCGAAGCCGACTGGCTTCACATAGATGTCATGGACGGCGTGTTCGTGCCCAACATTTCCTTCGGCTTTCCCGTCATAGAGGCTGTGGCAAAGGAATGTAAGAAACCGCTCGACGTGCATCTGATGATTGTTCATCCGGAGAACTACATCAAGCAGGTGGCAGCCACGGGGGCGCTCATCATGAACGTACACTACGAGGCTTGCACCCATCTCCACCGCACCGTGCAGGAGATACATGCTGCCGGCATGAAGGCAGGCGTCACGCTTAATCCTGCCACGCCCGTCTGTATGCTTGAGGACATCATCCGCGATGTCGACATGGTACTGCTCATGAGCGTCAACCCCGGCTTCGGCGGACAGAAGTTCATCGAGAACACCATCGAGAAGACGAAGCGCCTGCGCCAACTCATCGACGCCTCAGGCAGCAAAGCCCTCATAGAGATTGACGGCGGAGTCAACGACAAGACGGCTCCCCTACTCGTGGAGGCAGGTGCTGACGTGCTCGTAAGTGGCAGCTACATCTTCAAGGCTGCCGACCCGATAGCAACAATCCATGGGCTGAAGCATTGCAAATAAAGCCCTACACAATCGGAAACCAGCTTGAGAAAAACCGAAAATCCGCTTGGACTAATCAAGCCATCTGAAGCGCTATGTCGTATGTCTTCGCCATTCGGCGCATGTTCATAATGGCATAGCGCATACGTCCAAGCGCCGTGTTGATGCTGACGCTTGTCGTCTCGGCTATCTCCTTGAACGACATCTGCTGATAGTAGCGCATGAAGACCACCTCGCGTTGGAGCGCCGGCAGCGTGTTGAGCAGTCGGCGCACGTCGCTCATTACCTGTGTGTTGACGTACAGAGTCTCGATGTTGCTCTCAAGGAGGCTCTCATCACGGATGTTGGAGAGGTCGTTGTCTTTCGATGCCTCAACGATGTGGCGCGAGTTTTGGTCGCGGTACCAGTCCATGATGGCATTGTGGGCGATGCGCATCACCCATGCCCCGAACTTTCCGCTGACCATATAGCGTCCTTCCTGAAGATTGGTGATGACCTTTATGAATGTTTCCTGGAAAATGTCATCTGCCGTCTCCCGGTCGTGCACGACAAAAAGTATGTATGAGAAAATACTCGACTGGTTGCGCGAGAGCAACAGGTCGAAAGCCTTGTTATTCCCATCGACGTACGATAAGGCCAACTCTTCGTCGGTCATATCCTGTAATTTCTTCATTTTCTTAAATCTTTATTATTAAGTAAATGTGCTTCGATAGGCAATCTTTTTTTGTTTTTTATATAAGTAAAAATAAAAGTCTCGCTAAAATGCACTACAAAGGTAAAGCATTTTAGCGAGACTTCCAAAGAAACGCAAGCGTTTTTTCAAGCGGTTGTTACCTTACTACCACTTTTCTTCCCTTCACTACATAAACTCCGGGACGCAGCGCTATGTGCTGCACGCTTCCCGAAACTGGCTCCACCACGGCCACCTTACTGCCGTCGATGGCGTAGACAACCACTGGCTCGCTGCCTCCGAGTCTGACAATCAGCTCGCCCTTGCCGCCGCTCACCTGCAGCTCACCATTGGCATCGGCAGCCGTGAGCCCCGTCGGCACGTCGCCTGCGACGTACACCATTAGTTCGTTGGGATCCATCTGGTAGGCGTAGCCCGTTTTGTCGACGAGATTCAGTCGCCACTGCGGCAACGTTGTCGTCGGTGCAGAATAGGTAGTGCCGTCAGAATTCAAGATGTAGAATCCGCATGAGATGCTGCGGCTGCCCACCTCTGAAGGTTCAACGTTCTGCTTTATGTAGGTTATCTTGCCTCCGCCCGGCACTCTGATGTTGTCAGCATAGTCGTTGTAGGAGGAAGATTCGCCCGACATTATACGCATCACGTAGTTGAGCGTTGCCGTGCCGCCCGTGTTCTTTATGCCGTATGTGAACACGGCGTCGCCATCCTCCGTGCGCGGAGCCGCTACACGATTTTCCAAATAGTAAGCTTCGTTGCGCTCATACACGTCCTTGGCAGCGTTTGTTTCCGCACTGACAAGCGAGAGCGACGGGGCTGCCTCCACCTTTGCCGTGAAGTGAACACCGCTGAGGATGTCGGTGCCCGAAATGCCGTCGGTAAGGAACACGTAAAGATTGCTGTTGTCGGGCGTGAGCGCTACGGTGCGCTTCACGGTTGAGTGTGCCGGCACAACGACGTAAATACTTGTTGTCGGCTCGCTGGGACGCACGTATGAGGAGCTTGTGACGTCGATGTTCACCGGACCGATAAACTCGTTGTCGGTGTTGTTGGTCAGCGTCACTCCGAAATTGTTTTCAATGCCAACCACAAGGTCGTCCTCTGCCTCCACCTTCGCTGAGAGCGGAGAGCCAAGTTCCTGAAGCTTGGTGGCTGTGGCTGTGAATATAACGGGGCGCAGCGACGACTTGTAGCCGCATTGTTTCCAGATTTTGCCGTCAGCGCTGTAGATACAGTACACCGTAGTGGTGCCCACGGGGAAAGGATAATCGAACGTGCTTGAGAGCAGGAAGCCATAGGTGGCACCGCTCTCTTCGCGTCCCTGCAGCGTGCCCTTGAGTCCGCTTGCAATTGGCGAGAAGGAGCCGTCGGCGTTCTTCACGCCGAACGTGAAGTAGCCCGTGAAGTCGGATGATGAATAGTTGTTGAGACGTTCCGCCATCGACACGCTGAACGAGCCGCTGGCATTGGTGCGCGTGCCTTTCGTGACGACGACGCTATGGTCGCTGTCTTTCCACGACCTTGCTATAATCTCAGGAGTGGAGACGAGCGGCTCGTCTTTCTTGCCGTTGTCAGGACACAGACCGATAATCATGTCGCAACCGCGGTTGTAGCCGTCGGAAGCCGTGCCGGAGCCTGTGCCGCCTTTCTTGGGGTTGAGGATGGTGATGTCGAAGTAGCCGTTTTGGTAGCCTCCCCATCCCCAGTTGATGTGGTAGAGTCCCTTTCCGTCGGAACCGTCGCACACAAACTGATGGCCGCCGTTCGACGACGATCCGCCATACAACACGGGGCGACCAGCCTGAAGTTCACGGTCGATAAGCGCTGTCCACTCGTCGAGCGTGAACATGTTGCGGTCGATTTCCGTGGCAAGGTCGGCGTCGTAGCCGAAATATGTCACTAAGTCGGAAGGATGAACGTTGGCGCCGGAGCTGTAGCCGTAGTCCATTTTCACTGCTGCGCCACAATGATAGGACAGCTTTGCCACCGCCTCAGCCTGCGTGGTGGTGTAGTTGCCCGTGTAGTCGTCGAGCATGTTGTCCCAATCGTAGGCTTCGCCCTTCTTTATCTTGCCGACAGAGAGGCTGTACGAACTTGTTATGTAGGCAGGAATGTCGGCACAAAGAGCTGCAGGATACTTCCAATATGCCATTACCTGTGCCATAGCTGTGGCAACGCAGCCAACAGCCGAGCGGTCCTTGCCGTTGTACTTGGGGCAGAGATTGTTGAACGGTGCGTTCTGCGTCCATTTGATGTTGCCAAGCAATGGGGCTACTGCCTTTGAGCTTTTAGCCTTGCGCAGCGCGGCTGCCTCAGAGGCTGCCGCTGTAACGTCCTTGTCGCCGGCAAGAAGTTGCTTGGTCATTTCGGAGTACATGGCGAGAAAGGCTGCCATGGCGTCAGGCATGTTCTCTTCTGAATACGTGCCATTGTCGGAATAGCCTACGATGGCTGGAAGACGGTCGTCGCCCGAAACGATTATGAAGCCCTTGTCGCCTTCTCCCGGGAAGACGAAGTAGGAAGGCGCTGCCCCGTTGACGACAGCACGCTTGAGTGCTCTTGCGTCCGCTCCATTACCTGGCTCGAAACGTACTCCAAGGCTCACTGCCTCCTTCTCGGCGATGGCGCGTGCCTCGCTGAGCGTGCGCTGTTTTGCCTGCACACCGGCTCCGGCGAACATAAAGGCAGACAACAGCAACAGGAAAAATTTGTTCTTTCGCATAGAATTACAGATGATTAAAAGTTTGTTTGTATCAGTTTATAAAAGTGTTGGTTTTTTCTTACTTATGAAATTTTGATATGTAGATAATGCAAAGTTAATGCAAAAAAGAGAGAACAGCAAGCAACGACAACTATAATTTAAGATATTTTTTACAATAATGTAATTGCCTATATCATTAATAATGTATATCTTTGCACCTGTAATACTTATTAATCAACTTAAAAAACGTACAATTATGATTAAAACTTTACGCTATTCACTCATGGCAGCCGTAATGTTCCTTTGCGGTTCCATGTCTGCACAGGAAGTAACGCTCGACTTCACGTCGAACGACGGCTGGAATATCCCGACAGCTAAGACAACGGCAGAGCAGACATTCACCAATGGTGGGTATTCTGTAACACTTGCCTCGACAGGCAACAGTGTCGGCTACTACTTCAACGCCAACAAGGGCGACGGCTATCTCATGCTCGGAAAGAAAGGCGCCACGCTCACACTCCAGAAATTCGACTTCGCCGTATCAAAGATTGAGGTTGTAGGACACAAGGGGGCGTCTGCCTCTGTTGTGCAGAACTTCTATGTCGGTGACAACGAAGTGAGCACCGCCACAACTGGTGCCGCCCAAAAGGTTGAAGGCTCAACACAAACAGGAGATGCCGTCACCAACAGCTATGACATTGCCGCCGACTATCAGGCAGCAGGCAACCAGTACACGCTCAAGGTAACCTCCAACCACAACACACAGATTACGAAGATTCTCATCTACAAGGCAGGCGGCGTAAGCAAGAAGTCGGCTGGCTTGGCTTTCTCTGCCGAGACTGTCAACTACGAGGTGGGCACAACGTTCACCGCTCCTACCTTCAGCAAGGAGACCACTGCTGCCGTGAAGTTCTCTTCCGACAATGAGTACGTGGCTACTGTCAACAGCGACGGCACCATCACTCTCGGTGACGAAGAGGGCACTGCTGTCATCACAGCTGAGTCGGAGGCCAACGCTGAGTACAACGAAGGCAAGGCAACATGCACCATCTACGTGTACCACTACAATGTCTTCACAAAGGCATCTACTGTGGAGGCTGGCAAGAAGTATCTCATCGTCGCACAGCGCGACGGCAAGACCTACTACGCTATGCCTGGCAAGCAGACCTACACCTACGGCTATCTCAACGCTTCCACTATTGACGAGACTGTTAACAAGATTCTCGTGAAGTCTACTTACAACGATGAGTTCACCTTCGCTGCCGTTGACGGTGGCTACTCTATCGCAGACTGCTACGGCCGCTACCTCTACATGGACGACAGCCACTACTCATTCCAGTTTGGTGCTGACGCTTCCGCCTGGACTGTTGAGCCTGCCGACAATGGCACGTTCACCATCTCCAACAACGGCAAGTACATCCAGTTCGGTCAAGGCACTTACACTACATTCGGCGCTTGGGCTGACGCTCAGGAGAATGCCGTTAAGCCGATGCTCTTCGTTTACGACGAGGGTGCCACAACTGGCGTTAACGACATCAAGGCTAATGTGAAGGCTGAGAACAACGCTCGCTTCAACATCGCTGGTCAGCGCGTTGGCAAGAACTATAAGGGTCTTGTTATCGTGAACGGCAAGAAGCAGCTTGTAAAGTAAATAAGAAGCCTTTCTAACGAAAGACGCAATTAAAATAAAAAAGCGGATGCCTCTACTTTGGCATCCGCTTTTTTTTATTGTGCATCGTGAATAGAAGCACCTACAAAAATTTTCTCTATGAGGGTGTTCAAAAGGCAAACAAAGCGGGCTGCGCTCGGCTTTGCCGCTTGCCCATTTGGGTTAAATCCGAAACATGAGTTACATACGGCTTTAACTTCTTTATTTACTTTAAATTCCACAAATCCGGAACTTCAGTTTTTATTTGTCGATCTTATCCATTTCCTTCGCCTCCCAGTCCTGCCACTGCTTCATGGCCTCCTTCCAGTCGGTCTGCTCGCCGGCGTCGACGGCTTCCTTCTGGCGGAGAGCCTCGTCGCGCTCACGGTCGCGCTGGCGCTTGGCTTTCATGTCTGCGATGGTGCGGTCGTCGAGGATGGCGATGGCTCCGCGCTGACGGGCATCGAGAAGTTCCTTCACGCCGAACGCCTTTCCGGGCTCGTTGAAGTCGGAAATGTTGAACTCGTAGTCGACGCGAAGCTTGTGGCGTATGTCCTTCTGCTTGGCGCGGTTGGCTGAGTTCTTGAGGCTGAGCAGACGCGCTATGGCGTCAAACTCCGATTGAGAATATTTGTTACGTCCCATTATTCCTTTCGGCGGACGCTGGTCCGCCGCTCCGATGAATTGTTAAAAATATGATTTTTAACTTATAAAATTTTGTTTTTCCGTTGGAAAGGGCTATATTTGCCCTATCATTTTTAGGATTTCGATTTTTACGAAATCTGCTTATTGAGGTTGGTAGCATCCTGCGCCAACCTCTTTTGCATTTATAGCCCTTCCAACGTTTTTAGAAGCTAAGCATGAAACCGAAGCGCACGCCGTTCTTCTTTATGCCCGGACCATTGTAGTTCATGCGTCGAACGTAGTCGATGGCGAGGAGCTTGAAGATGTTGTGTACGCCTACGGTGATTTCCCAATAGGGCGTGTTGCCGTTGAACTCTCTTGAGCCGTCGGGCAGACGGAAGAGCATGGCGTCATTGGCGTTGGCTGGCAAGAGCGGATTGTTCTTGTCGGTCAGATGACCCCACATGCCCTTCACGGAGATGTACTCGCGCCACTTGAGCTTCTTGATGAGCGGAATACGGTTGAGGAGCTTGCCGTTCATGTCCCATGCCACGGAGGCAAAGGCGTAGCGGTCGGTGAGGAACTCCATGTTCTTCATCATCGAGAAGGTGCCCTCCCATTCAAGGTAGGTGATGTTGACGGGAGGCATGATAAGCAGCGGGAACGGCACTTTGTTCCATTGTATTCCGCCGTCGAGATGCGTGTCGACGTATCCCCATGAGCCGAGCCAGAAGCGCTTGTAGATTTTCGCCTCCGTATAGTTGAGCTTATACTGTCCGCCGAGGAACTTGTTGAAGCCCATCGTGTGGCTGAGCGTGAACTCCGGTGCGTCGAGATTGACGGGCCAGCGGTGTTGCTTGGTGTTGATGAAAGTCTGGCCAGGGCAGTAGCGCAGCATGAGCTGTGCCTCGGTGGTGCGTATCTTGTCGACATATTCCTTGCCGTCGGGAGCAGGGTTGAAAGTAGCGCCTGGCATCTTCACGAAAGCGAGGTCGCCCGTAGGCTGGTTGCTCTCCGCCTTTAGCGACGTGTGGAAGGAGAGTCCCCAGTCGGTCTCGTAGACGAAGGAGAGCTTCTGGCGATTGTAGAAATACATCTGCTCCACCTTCTGCGTGCGCAGCGACATGAACATATTATCCTTGTTGTGGATGAGGAACTTGTCGGCTGGCGACATCACGTCGTAGGCACTCTCGAAGATGATGTTGCGCTGCGGGAATTCGAAGGGCACGTTCTTCTTGGCATTGAGGCTGTAGGTGAACTCCGTGCCGTAGTAGTGTTTCTTCGACTTTGTTCCGTAGGCGTAGAAGCCGTTCCAGAAGAGGTGGCGATTGAGGTTGGCTGTGGTGCGTCCGCTGAGACGGAAGCGCCAGTTGTCAACGAAGTTGTTGGAGACGATGGTCGTGACGGGACCGATGTCGAATTTCGACTTCGTGCGCATGGAGCCTGTCTCCACGAAGTTCTCCGCGAAGGCACGCAAAGCGAAGAGTATCCACTTGAAGTTCTTCGACTGCTCGATGCGGTGTACGAACGCCTTCATCGACGACTCGCCCTTGGAGAGCTCGACTGTTCGGTACTTATTCCAGAAGTCGTCGTCGCGTATCATGGCGTCTGCCTCGTGCTTCACCTTCGCCTTACCCTTGAAGAGCTTCGTCGGAAGTTCGTCGAAGGCATAGTCGTTGTAGCGCGTGGTCTTCGTGACGAGCGTGTTGCTGCCGAGGATTTTCATCTCGGCTGCGAGGTCGTCGACGGAGAGTGCCCACTCGCCGTTGGGGAGCTTTTGGTATTCCTGCGTGATTTTCATGTCGCGCACGTAGTTGACATCGGAGCGCTTTGGCAACGTGAAGGAACAACGCTTCACGTGGAGCGACGAGTCGGCGAGCACGTAGAGCTCACCACGGAAACCGAAGTCCTGCTGGTTGTTGGGGATGAACTCAAGATGGTAGCAGAGGTCGCGGTCGACGTAGACCGTGTCCTGGATGTAGAAGCGGTAGAAGGCTATCGCCGTCTCGCCGATGGGCGACGTGAACTGGTACTGGAGCAGACGCATGTGATCGTCGTAGATGTCAACGTCCTGGAACACCTCCTTGAGCAACGTGTTGAGGATATCACCGGTCTGGAGCACGTTGTTGACGCCCTCGGAGCGCTGACCCTTTATGATGTCCTTCTCTTCCTTGGGGTTCTTGCGATAGATATGCTGCGTGACGGTCTCGTCGACGCTGACGGGAAGGATGAGTTTGCCGTTGTAGGGCGATGTTTCTATCTGGTCCTTGACGTAGGCGCGCTTGCGATAGAACTTGCTGGAGTCGAGGTCGGCGGGCTTGATGTCGTTGAGCGAGAGCGTTATCTTCTGATACTTGTTGTACTGATAGTAGTCGTAGTTCTCGAGATGGGAACGCTTCTTTGCTGCAATGACACGCTTCATCAACTCCACGGCAGGATTGTTCTTGCGGGAGTAGTGTTCGCGCTTCTGCTTGATGACCACCTCGCCGAGGGTGGCAGCGTCTTCCTTGAGCACAATTTTCAGATGGGAAGGTGTGTTGGGCCCCACCTTGATGGTTTGCGGCTGGAAGCCGACGGAACTGAACGTCAGTTCCCATCCATTGTGGCGAGCAATCTTGAACTTACCGTCAAGGTCGCTTGCCTCGGCAACGTGATGACCCTTGTATATGGCACTTGCCAACGGTATGGGATAGCCGTCGGTATCGTAAATTTCTCCTGTGATTTGAGCCTTGACTGTTGTCACCAAGGCAATGAGCAAAAATGCAATGCTAATAAACCTCTTCACCTTACTAATTGTATATTTATATCCTTTTTTACCTAAAAAATGTTCTTTTCAACTGATAGAAAAGCACTTACCTATATCATTTGTATTTCAAAATGCAAAGTTATACATAATAATTAAAAAAGGCAAGAAAACTTTTTGCCTTTTAATATTTTTCTACTAATTTTGCACAATAATACGTTCCGCTTGCCATTGGTAACGACTGATTGGCACAAGAAAAAACGCGAACATCCACACATTATACATTATATATATTAGGTTTCATCAACATCCGTACAGGCGTACAAACATTTAATAGAATATTCAACAACAAATGGGCAATCTGAAGAATACTGTCATGACATTCGCAAAGGCGCAATGCTCGGCATGGGTGGCGTCGGCGGTGGACTTCAGCACGACATTTGTATTGGCGAGCATTGTCGGATTATGGTATGGCTACTCCACATTTATCGGAGCTGTTAGCGGGGGCATTGTCAACTGCGCCATCAACTACCGATGGGTGTTCCACACGTTCGGTCTGAAGAAGAAATATCTCGCCATGCGCTACTTGCTCGTATGGGCGGGCAGCATCTTGCTCAACACATACGGCACGTGTCAGTTAACTGAACTGAGCGGCATGAACTACATCATCTCCAAGGCTATCGTCGCGTTGCTCGTGGCGGTGCTGTGGAACTACCAACTGCAACGCACATTCGTGTTCCACGCCAATCGTGAGAGAGATAGGAGTTAGGAGTTAGGAATTAGGAATTAGGAGTTTGGAGTTAGGAATTAGGAGTTAGGAATTAGGAGTTAGGAATTAGGAGTTAGGAATTAGGAGTTTGGAGTTAGGAGTTAGGAGTTAGGAGTTAGGAGTTTGGAGTTAGGAGTTTGGAATTAGGAGTTTGGAGTTAGGAGTTAGGAGTTTGGAAGTTAAGGAGTTAAGAAGTTAAGCCGTATGCTTTGCTTATCATAACGGCTTTTCACATCGCTTTCCGCTCTTCATAACGCTTTTCACATCGCTTTCCACTCTTCATAACGCTTTTCACATCGCTTTCCGCTCTTCATAACGCTGTTCACATCGCTTTCCACTCTTCATAACGCTTTTCACATCGCTTTCCGCCTTTCACACTGCTCTTCAGATGACTCTTCATACTGCTTTGCTCTTCAGATGCATGATTGTGAAGGTTTTACTTACATAGCTCATTGAGAAATACCAAACAGAATAAGAAATTATATATAAAAAAAACGAAGTAATAATATGAATTACAGAGACTTTTTGCAGAAAGTTATCTACGTCATTATCAATCCCCTCATCAAGGGCATGATAAAGATTGGCATCACTCCCAATTTCATAACAACAACCGGATTCTTGCTCAACGTCGTGGCTACGGCGATGTTCATCTATGCCGCTCAACTGCCGGAAGCGGAGGCTTTCGCCTGGATCGGATGGGGCGGAGGCGTCATTCTCTTTGCCGGACTCTTCGACATGATGGACGGCAGACTGGCACGTATGGGAGGTATGTCCTCTACGTTCGGCGCACTCTGGGACTCTACGCTCGACCGCTATAGCGAACTGTGCACACTCTTCGGCATCTGCTACTACCTGCTCACGAGTGGCACGGAATGGGGATGGGCTGGTGTCGTGACGTTCGTGGCGATGGTTGGCTCGGTGATGGTGAGCTATGTGCGTGCACGAGCCGAGGGACTCGACATCGAGTGCAAGGTTGGTCTGATGCAGCGCCCTGAACGTGTCGTCGTAACGGCTATCGGAGCTATCTTCTGCGGCGTGTGCGACAATCTGTGGATACTGGTAGTACCGATGATTATCATCGCCGTACTTGCCAACATCACGGCGTTCTGGCGCGTCATACATTGCTACAAGGTGCTCAGCAAGAAGAAGGACGAATAACGGGAGTTATCGGAAGTTAACATACAAATGCTTTAATATCGTGTTCAGCATAAAAATAATAATTTTATGGTTGGTGCTCGTGGCGATAAAGCCAACGCGCAAGCTGGCGCTCGCCCTGACGCCGTGGCTCGTTTTCGCTTGCAGCTACGATGCCATGAGACTCCTGCCTAACTACGAGGTGAACCCCATCGACACCTCTGGACTCTACAACGCAGAGAAGTCGCTCTTCGGCATCTCCACCGCTGCCGGCACACTCATCCCCGGCGAGTGGTTTAATCTCCACAACTGTGCCGTGGCTGACTTCATGGCGGGACTGTTCTATCTCTGCTGGGTGCCGGTGCCACTGGGCTTCGCCGTCTATCTCTATCTGAAGGGCAACCGCAAGATGTACCTACGCTTCTCCCTGGCGTTTCTCTTCGTCAATCTCGTGGGCTTCATGGGCTACTATATCCACCCTGCCGCCCCACCATGGTACGTGCTGGAGCATGGATTCACGCCAGTGCTCAACACGCCGGGCAGCGTGGCTGGTCTCGGACGCTTTGACGCGCTCGTCGGAGTGCCCATATTCCACTCCATCTACTGCAACAACTCCAACGTCTTCGCTGCAGTGCCCTCGCTCCATGCCGCCTATATGCTCGTGACGACCATCTACGCCGTAAAGAGCCGACAGCCCAAACTCACGGTTGGCGTGTTCGCGTTTATCTGCATGGGCATCTGGTGGACGGCAGTCTACTCCACCCACCACTACATCATCGACGTCTCTCTCGGAATTCTCACCACCATCGTCGCTCTTCTCATCCTTGACGGATGGCTGATGAAAACGTCTCTCGTGAAGAGACTTATGGAGAAATATGAGGAGGCTATATAACGGGAGGCAAAACTGAATTTCCTCGGAAGTTAAGAGGAAGTTAATCCGTCTTCGACGGATGGAAGTTAACGGACAATTGTCCAAAAAAATGCCTCCCCAATGCAACATTTTCCCATCTTCCTACGTCATATATACAGAAACAACAAACAACAGGATTATGAGAAACATCAGAAGAAACTTTTTTGCCGCGTGCCTTATGGCAATGGCTTTTTGCGTGGTGGCTTGCTCAGCAAGCAAGGTATCAACTGTGCAGAAAACGAAGAAAACCTGCAAGGTGGAATATTTCAGCAAGATTGAGTCTACAGCAATCGTTGACATCGTGTACACTCAAGGCAACAGCACGTCGGCACGCATAGAGGGCAACAAGCAGCTCGTCGACCGCGTTGTGCTGAAGAACGTTGGAAGCAAGCTGGTGGTGGGACTGAAAGGCAACAACATCTCCTTTAGCGGAGACATGGACGTGAAGGTGTACGTCTCCTCACCCGACCTCACTGACGTCACTCTCCGCGGCTCGGGCGACTTCGAGACAAATAGCAACATCGACACCGATAACCTCACGCTCTATCTCGCCGGCTCGGGCGACGCCAAACTGCGCAATGTCATCTGTGACAAGTTCAACTGCCGCATCGACGGCTCGGGCGACATGGAGGCGCAAAACATCGACACTAAACTTTCGCAGGTGAGCATCAACGGCTCGGGCGACCTCAAGCTCAACGTCGCCAACGCCTCCTCGGCACGCTTCGTCATCGCCGGCTCGGGCGACATCAGGACGAAGCTCTCCAACTGCTCCAGCGTGACATGCCTCGTCAACGGCTCGGGCGATGTCAGCGCCGACCTCAACGACTGCGGTTACGTGACTTGCCAGACAAATGGATCGGGCGACATCACCCTGCGCGGCACGGCAAAAGAGCTACGTCAGTCTGCCAACGGCTCGGGCGACATCCACTCCTCCGGACTGAAGACGGGCAGCACGACAAAGAAGAATGGCGGAAACGGACCGAGAAAGATGTAAATGTAACAAAAAAAGTTGCAATGATAGTTTAATTATGTACGTGCAAAGAAAAAATTTTAATAACTTTGCACCCAATGAACATAGACATACTATCACAAGAAGAGCTACAAAAGCTCAACGAAACAATAGACAGCGCAGAACACATCGTCATTTGCTGCCATAAATCGCCCGACGGCGACGCGCTCGGCTCGTCGCTCGCATGGGCTGAACAGCTTCTTTCAAGGGGGAAAACTGCCGACATCGTCGTGCCCGACGCCTTCCCGGACTTCCTGCAATGGTTGCCCGGGACGGAGCGTATAGTGCGCTACGACAAGCATCCTGAGAAGGCAGGCGAATTGCTCAGCCATGCCGACCTCATCTTCTGTCTCGACTTCAACGGCTCAAACCGCGTCGACGAGATGAAGGACGCCCTGGAGCAGTCGCCGGCACGCAGGGTGATGATCGACCATCATCTCGACCCTTCCATGGACACCGTGCTCACCGTCTCCCACCCCAACATGTCGAGCACGTCCGAACTCGTCTTCCGTATTATCTGGCAGATGGGAAGCTTCGAGGAGATGACGAAGAAGTGTGCTGTATGTATCTATTGCGGCATGATGACCGACACGGGCGGATTCACCTACAACTCCAACGCACCGGAAATTTTCTTCATCATCAGCCAACTCCTTACGAAAGGCATCGACAAAGACCGCATCTACCGTAACGTATTCAACAATTACAGCCCTTGGGCAATACGACTCCGCGGCTACCTCATGAGCCAGAAACTCAATGTCTTCAACGACCTACACGCCTCTTACTTCACTATCTCCAGACGCGACATGCGCGACTTCCATTTCATCAAGGGCGATGCCGAGGGACTCGTCAACGAACCGCTGAGGATAAAGGGCATGAAGCTCTCGGTTTCACTGCGTGAGGACGACCGGCGCGACAACCTGATATGGATTTCACTGCGCTCCGTGGGCGACTTCCCGTGCAACAAGGTGGCAGAGGAGTTCTTTAACGGCGGCGGACATCTCAACGCGAGCGGCGGACGCCTGCAATGCTCCCTGCGCGAGGCGGAGAACACCGTAAGACGAGCCTTCGCCCACTACGAGAGCCTACTGACGGGCAGACCATCAGTCAACGCTCCCACACAACAGAAATAAACACACACATCTTATAACACACAACAGCCACTCACATCTTTAAGAAATGAACAAAATCAGACTCATCATAGGCTTGCTCATCGCAGCGTTCACAATGGCTTCATGCAGCGACGGCGAGACTTACGCCGACCAGAAGAAGAAAGAGCGCAACGCCATCAACCGCTACATCGCCGACCAGAACATAAAAGTTATCACCGAGGCACAGTTTGAGGAGCAAGACTCCACAACCGACGTTGCAAAGAACGAATATGTGCTCTTCGACAACACGGGCGTCTACATGCAGATTATACGCAAGGGATGCGGCGAGAAAATAAAGCGCAACGAGACGGCGACGGTGCTCTGCCGCTTCAATGAGTACAACCTCCTTGAAAGCGACTCCACCCTTCAGCTCACCAACATCTATCAATACAGCTGGCTCGTCGACAAGATGACCGTGAAGAACACTTCCGGTACTTTCACGGCTTCATTCATCAGCGGCGAGAGCCTCATGTACACTCGCTACAGCTCGGCTGCCGTGCCCTCGGCATGGCTCGTGCCTCTGAGCTACGTCAACATCGGACGCCCACTGAACGCCGGCGACGAGATAGCAAAGGTGAAGCTCATCGTGCCCCACTCAGAGGGACAGAGCGACGCCTCACAGAACGTCTATCCTTGCCTCTATGAGCTGACAATGCAGCGAGGCAGATAACAATAGGAGCGGCGGACTTCCGTCCGCCTATTTTTTTTAACATAACCAATACGGAAATGACACTCATCAAATCCATTTCAGGCATCCGCGGCACCATCGGCGGACACACGGGCGACACTCTCAACCCGCTTGACATCGTTAAGTTTACTACTGCATACGCAACCTTCATGAAGCGCCGTGCAAACAAGGGCGAGCGCTCGAAGATTGTTGTAGGACGCGACGCACGCATCTCAGGCGACATGGTGCGCAAAATCGTGTGCGGCACTCTCATGGGTATGGGCATCGACGTTGTCGACATCGACCTCGCCACAACTCCTACCACGGAGCTTGCCGTGCGTTGGACGGGCGCCATTGGCGGCATCATAATCACAGCAAGCCACAACCCACGCCAATGGAATGCCCTCAAGCTGCTTAACGCCGAGGGAGAGTTTCTTACGAAGGCTGACGGCAACGAGGTGCTTGCCATCGCCGACAAGGAAGACTTCGACTATGCCGACGTTGACAATCTCGGCTCTTATACACGCGACGACTCCTTCAACCAGCGCCACATCGACAGCGTGCTCGCTCTCGAACTGGCTGACGTTGACGCCATACGCAACGCCCACTTCAAGGTGTGCGTGGACACCATCAACAGTGTCGGCGGCATCATCCTGCCCGACCTGCTCAAGGCGCTCGGCGTGGAATACACGCTGCTCAACGGCACTCCCAACGGCGACTTCGCACACAACCCGGAGCCGCTGGAGAAGAATCTTCAGGGCATCATGGACGAGATGAAGAGCGGCAAGTACGATCTCGGCATCGTCGTTGACCCGGATGTAGACCGTCTCGCGTTCATCTGTGAGGACGGACACATGTTTGGCGAGGAATACACGCTCGTCAGTGTTGCCGACTACGTGCTCTCACACAAGCCTGGCAACACCGTCAGCAACCTCTCTTCCACACGCGCACTGCGCGACGTCACGGAGCGTCACGGCGGCAAGTACACGGCTGCGGCAGTGGGCGAGGTGAACGTCACGACGAAGATGAAGGAGGTTGGCGCCGTCATTGGCGGTGAGGGCAACGGCGGAGTAATCTACCCCGAAAGCCACTACGGACGCGACGCTCTCGTGGGCATCGCTCTCTTCCTCTCGTCGCTCGCACAGAAGAAATGCACGGCAAGCCAGCTACGTGCCACCTTCCCCAACTATTTCATCGCGAAGAACCGCATCGATCTCACGCCTACTACCGACATCGACGCCATACTCGGCAAGGTGAAGGAGATGTTCGCCAATGAGAAGATTACGGACATCGACGGTGTGAAGATTGACTTCGCCGACAAGTGGGTTCACCTCCGCAAGTCGAACACCGAACCTATCATTCGCGTCTACAGTGAGGCTGCCACTATGGAGGAGGCAGACAAGCTCGGCAAGAAGCTCATGCAGGTGGTGTACGATATGCAATAAACACCCAAAATAACTGGGAGAGGGGGCGCCCTCGCCCCCGACTAATAACAGAGAGAGGGGGCGCCCTCGCCCCCGACTAATAACAGAGAGAGGGGGCGCCCTCGCCCCCGACTAATAACTGGGAGAGGGGGCGCCCTCGCCCCCGACTAATAACTGGGAGAGGGGGCGCCTCGCCCCCGACAGGTTAGTATAGAGAGGAGTGCACACACTCCCCACATTATTTTTCTTGTCGGGGGCGAGGGCGCCCCCTCTCCCAGTTAAAAAGCCAACGAGCGTGTGTCAAAAGACAAACAGTTCGGGGCTGCGCTCGTCTTATTGTTTTGCCCCCTCATGTCAAAAAAAAAACATGTCTTCATGTTTTAAAAAATAGTCTTCATGTCATAAAAAAACCATGTCTTCCTGTTTAAAATATCTCGCTGTCCTCATTCTTCTAACCCTCGTCTCCACCCCGTCCCGTTCGCAGCAGCCAGCTTCCTTCCCCTACCCGTCTGTGCCCGATAGCCTGCGCACGTCAGACAGCAGGGCAGAATATGTGCTAAGTCATTATTGGGACAACTACGATTTCAGCGACACCACCCTTTTCCATCGTCCAGAGGTAACAGAGCAGGGTTTCGTCAACTTCATCGATCTCCTGCCGCGTGTAAAGCCCGCCACAGCCGCCATGGGGCTCACGACATTCGCCGATCGACTCTACAGTTACAGCAAGGCTGGCAATGGAGCGTCGCCAGCCGTCGATTATTTCTCCGACCTCACCGACCGCTATCTTGGCGACGAAGCGTCTCCGCTCCACAACGACATGCTCTACGCGCAGTTTCTCGACGCCATGGCAGCCAACAAGTTCGCCAATGCCGCAACGCGCTCGCGCAACGCCTACATGGCAAGTAACCTGCGCAAGAACCTTCCAGGCAGCGTGGCGGCAGACTTCACGTACATCGACCGTCATTCCGACCGCCACACGCTCAGAGCCTTCAAAGCCGACTACACGCTGCTCTTCTTCTACGACCCCGACTGCAACCACTGCCACGACATGGAGCGTGAGCTGGCAGCGATGCCGGAACTGTGCTCCGACAGTTCGCGCGTGAGAGTGCTTGCCGTCTATCCCTACAGCGACACAGGCGTCTGGCTCGCGGCAGAAGGCACCTTCCCGTCGGCATGGACCGACGGCTACAGTCCAGACGGCATAATAACAACAGACGACATCTACTATATAAAGTCGATGCCGTCCATATATCTGCTTGACGCCGGAAAGCATGTGTTGCTCAAGAACCCGGACATCAAGGTGCTGAAAGAGTGTTTAAATAAGATATTTTGAAGATTATTTACATGTCGAAGTCATCGTCCTCATCGTCAATGTCGTCAAAGCCAAACATCGCAGGCTCAGCGAACGCGTCGAGAGCACGGCGCTCCTTCTTCGTCGGGCGACCAGTGCCGCGGGCACGGTCGACAAATCCGCTTATGCGGCTCATCTCAAGCAGCTCATACTGCTTAGGATCAGTAACGTTCTCATAGATTTCCGGAAGCAGCTTGGCGCCGACACGCTGCTCTATGGGCTTGAGAATCTTGAACGAATAGACGACGGGCGGCTTCTTCACGCTCACCACCTCGCCAGCCTTCACCAGATGGCTCGGCTTCACATTCTGTCCCTTTATCATGACGCGGCTGTTCTTGCAGGCGTCAGCGGCAATGCTGCGCGTCTTGAAGATGCGTGCCGCCCACAGCCATTTGTCAATACGTGCTACCTCATTCATTCTTCTTTCCCTCCTTATTTGTTCTTACTCTTCTTTCCCAGTTTGTTAAACTGGTTCATCGTGATGTCCATACCGGCAAGCACGAAACTGCGTATTATCTGCACCGCCTCGTCGATTGAAGGCTGAAGGGTCTGCATGTCGTCGGCAGTGTACTTGCCGAGCACCCAGTCAACCTGCTGTCCGCGCTGGAAATCGCTGCCGATGCCCATGCGCAGACGGGCATACTGCTGTCCGATAAGCTGCTGTATGTTGCCGAGACCGTTGTGGCCGCCGTTGGAGCCGTTAGCCTTCAGACGATAGTCGCCGAGAGGCAAGGAGAGGTCGTCGACGACAACGAGCAGACGGCTCTGATCGATATTCTCCTTCTGGAGCCAGTAGCGCACAGCGTTGCCGCTAAGGTTCATGTAGGTAGTGGGCTTGAGGAGCGTCACCTTTCTGCCCTTTATAGATGTCTCTGCCACGTAGCCGTAGCGCTTGTCCTCAAACGTGGCGCCGCAGTCAGCGGCAAAAGCGTCGAGCACCATAAAGCCCGTGTTGTGGCGTGTGTGGTCGTATTCTGCGCCTGGATTTCCCAGACCCACTATAAGAAATTTGTCCATGTGTGTAAATATGTATATATCCTGTCGTTTAAAAAAACTGATTATGCGCGGCAAAATTAAAACTTTTATTTCGCATAGTCAAAAAATTGCGTCACTTTTATTCTACTCTTCCGCTCTTTGCAACAGATAAAAAAAGAAATGTGCCGAGCATCACTGCCCAGCACATCACAATAAATCTACTGTTAAGTAAAATGTTACAAAATATTTTACTATGCTAAATTCTAATACCCTTCGTCTGTATCATCAGTGTCCCACGCGTCGAAGTAGCGCTGTGAGGAGATGCGTGCGGCTCCGGCGTCGGCGGTTTCGAGAGTTGTCCCGTCGCCAAAATCGCCTGTTACTTCACCGTTGTTATCGTTGAGTCCTCCTGGAGAACTGGCTATCATTGATGCTGTCTCTATCTCCATGACAATTGAAACGGGGCGTATATATGCTTTCTTATCCATGATAATCTTGATGTTAGATTGCTGTATGTTCATTATCTTACTACTATCTTCTTGCCGTTCTGCACGTAGATGCCACGCTGCAGACCATTGAGGCTTGTGCCAACATACTGACCCTGGAGGTTGTAGACAGGAGCTACGCTCACCACCTCAGCACCGTTGATGTTGCTGATAGCAGTCACATTGCCGTCGATATTGGCACGCATAGCTTTGGCGTTGGTGCCTGAGGGCACGATGAAGTAGGCACGCATGCCCTTCATTGTCTTGCCGCTTGCGGAAGGAACGTAGAACTTGTCCTGGTCGCCGAGGAAGAGGTTGGTACCGTCGGTGGCGAGGTCGGTGAGTCCGTAGGTGCCCTTCATCTGGTAGTCGCCATTGGCAGGAACAGCCTCTGGGTCACTGGCTACGATGTTGACACCTTTGAATGTCGGGTTTGTGACGTCTGCAGCAGGCTTGATGAGGTAGGGCTTGCCTGCCTCTATTGAGCTTGCGCTCTTGAAGTTCATCGTTGTGCCGTCCATTGAGTTGTACTCACGAATCTCGCAATTTGCGCCAAACACTTCATTTACCTTATCTGAGGAAACAGCGAATGGCACGCAGAATGTGTTCCAATAATCGTGGCTAAGGGTGCGGGCGAGAGAAACATTGACTTCATTCTGAGCAGAGAAAGTATTCTTTTTATCCTCCTGAATGGTGTTGCTTTGGGATGTAGTTGAAGGGGCATAGTCAAGAGACTGCACCTCTATTGTATATGTGCCACTTGCAGCTGTATTAGTAGAACCAACTTTTATTATTGATGCATCAAAAAGGTCAGAAAGTAATGTAGCAGAACTCTTCTGTTCTCCATTGACTTTCAATCCATAAGCTTTTGCATATTCGAAGACAACGGGATCTGTGCTCCATTGCGTGTTGTTATAGTTGTTGTCGTTGCCATTCGTATTTGGGACGTATCCACGTACTATATTTGCACCCTCATTATATGTAATTGAACAATTTGTATTCCAGCCAATAGTCACATCATTGCTACATACTCCCAATACAGCATGTGAGCTACTTCCATCAGCAGCATAAACTCCTGTGAGATTAACTTTAACAACAAGTTTCTGTGTATCCCAATCAATACCTACACTTTCTTCCCATGCTTGATTCTTTGTAGCTTTATAATTGCTCTTAATTGTTTTGCATGAGCCAACCTGAGGTACAGTATTGGTTATAACAGCTTTAGAAACATTATGGAACGTCCAGTGACTACCTTTGTCTTGGTTGCCGTCATCAGTCCATAAGCCCAAGGTGTGCCAACCAGACGTATTGTCGTCATTCATATTAACTCCTAAACCTCCAAAGTAATTAACATAATATCCAGTTGTGGTTCCTGAAGTTGTATAAGGCTGTATTTCGTATGTGCCAGCATAAGAACCGGAGGTTAACTGGGTAACTTTAAAATAAGTGTTAGAAACCTGCGAAGTACTCAATGTAATCATGTCCTTGCCGGTCGAGAAAGAGCTTGTCGCTGTGTAGGTGAGCCACTTTTGTGCGTCGTAGCAATAAATTTGGTAAGTATCAGTCTTACCATCTACAGCGTAAAAAGCGAATCGTGCGGATTCAGATTGAGTCTTAGTAGGGTACAGAGTCTTTGCAACATAAGCAGGCACACCCGTGCTATAGTCGTTACCACACTGCATAGTGTAGAGGTTCTCAGGCATGCCTTGATCAGGCATTGTTGTAGAGGGTTCTACGGTGTCAGCTATTGCCTGCTGAGCAAACGCTACTCCAAGCAATAAAGCAAGGGTAAAAATCTTTTTTGCCCCCCCCGATTTTGTGAGTAAACAGTTTAATCATAATCTTAAAATGTTTAAGTTGTTCGATTGTATTTAGTGTTCTATATGGGTTGCAAAATTAATAAAAATAAAGAAAAATGCAAATAAATCTTATATTTTTTTTCAATCGTTCAAAAAAACACAATAAACGTTAGACAAAAGCAACTAACTGGGAGAGGGGGCGCTCTCGCCCCCGAATAACTGGGAGAGGGGGCACTAATCTCTCTACCCTAATCTGTCGGGGGCGAGGGCGCCCCCTCTCCCAGTTATTGGGGCGGAGGATTGCTAAAAAAGAAGCGCCCTGCAAACGCGAATGGCGTTTGCAGGGCGCTGTATAGAATGAATGGGATTGCCCCAAACTTATTCCATTGCTTAAGCCTCTGCGCTTGCAGCAGCAGACATTGCAGCACGTGTCATCTTGATTGAGCAAACGATGACATCCTTGCCTGTTGCAATCTCAAGACCCTCGAAGCTGAGCTGACCAACCTTGATGCTCTTGCCAATCTGCAGAGAGGTAACATCAACGTCAAGGTGCTCAGGAATCTGCTGGTAGGGAGCCTTAACCTCAATCTTACGGATAGAGAGGTTCATGCGGCCACCGTCACGTACACCCTGTGCAAGACCTGTAAGCTTAACGGGAATACCGATTGTGATAGGCTTCTGGTCGTTAACCTCGAGGAAGTCCACGTGCAGAACGGCGTCTGTAACCGGGTGGAACTGAATCTCCTTGAGAATGGCTGTGTGAGACTCACCATCGATGAGGAGGTTGATGACGTAGATGTGGGGAGTGTAGATAATCTTGCGAAGCTCAGTCATAGGAACTGCGAAAGACATAGCCTCAGGCTTGCCGTCCTTCTCTGCGAGTCCATAGATGTTGCAGGGAACGAGTCCCTCCTTACGCAATGCTTTAGAAGCTTTCTTTCCAAGGTCTGTACGCTTCTGACCTGTAACGTTAATCTCTTTCATTTGTGTTACTCTAAATTAAGTTGATAAATGATTTATGCCTTAATTCGCCATCACACGAGAACTTTCATTTCCGTACGGATGTGCTCAAAAAAGCGGTGCAAAGTTACGGATTTTATCCGAGATGTGCAAAGAATAACAAAAAAAATGTATAATAATGCCGCTTTCCCTTGGTAGTTCTCACAATTTTATCTATTTTTGCAGTTGATAAAGAAGCACGCGACCGTCAAAGTGTTAGACGCGCACCCCGTCGGAAGCTTCTGTAGTCTATGCAGACCCAAACGGAAGATACATAACATATATATATAAGTAAAGAGAAGGATGATCAATCGCGAATTAATTAGAATCAAGATAGTTCAGTTAACCTACGCATACTATCAAAACGGAAACAAGCTTATGGACAGCGCCGAGAAAGAATTGCTTTTCAGCCTATCGAAAGCTTACGACTTATACAACTATCTTTTGGAGCTGATTGTAGCTGTCACTCAGGAGGAACGCCGAAGAGTGGAGATCGCTTCGCAGCGTGCACAGCGCGAAGGCACAGACATGCCCTCGCAGAAATTCGCGTACAATAAATTTGCCGTGCAACTCGAAGAGAACAAGATGCTCAGCGAGTTTGCTGAGACACAGAAACAGTCGTGGGCAAACAGCATAGAGTTTGTGAGAAGTCTCTGCAACCAGATTGAGCAGAGCCAGACCTACGCCGACTACATGGCAGACAGCGACAACTCCTACGAGGCAGACCGCGAGGTATGGCGCAAGCTCTACCGACAACTCATCCAGGAGAACGAAGACCTCGACCAGCTCCTTGAGGAGCAGAGCCTCTACTGGAACGACGACAAGGATGTGGTGGACACATTCGTGCTGAAGACCATCAAGCGTTTCGACCCTGCCAACAAGGCGAAGCAGGAACTTCTGCCTGAATACAAGGACATCGAGGACAAGGACTTCGCCATAAAGCTATTCCGCGCCACTATCCTCAACGCTGACCAGTACCAGCGCTACATGAGCGAAACATCACGCAACTGGGACTTCTCGCGACTTGCCTACATGGACGTCGTTATCATGCAGATTGCCATCGCCGAGATGCTGACATTCCCCAACATCCCCATCAGCGTAACTATCAATGAATACGTAGACCTCGCCAAGCTCTACTCTACCCCGAAATCGGGCAGCTACATCAACGGTATGCTCGACTCCATAGCACGCTACCTCATGTCAACCGGCAAACTGCTGAAGACCATCGAAGACCGTCCGCAGCGCCGTCAGGCTCCGCGACGTCCTGCCACACCGCGCCTCAACCGCGCACAGCAGGCTCTCGAGGACGGCGAAGTGCTCCGCACACGCTACGCTGAACAGCGCCTGGAGAAGGCAGAGGAGCAAATGGAGAATGAGGAGGACAATCTCCAAGCCGAAGAAACCGGCGAGAACAACGAATAATAAGAATACAAACCAATAAAAAAGAGAAATAAATGAACACAAGTTTACTTGCTGCCCAGGCAGCACAAGGCGGCGGAATGGGCATGTTGATAATGATGGTGGCAATCTTCGCCATCATGTACTTCTTCATGATTCGTCCACAGCAGAAGCAGCAGAAAAAGATACGTGAGTTCCAGAACGCTCTCAAGGAGGGCGACAAGGTGCAGCTCGGTGGCGGCATCCACGGCACTGTACGCCGTGTAGACGTAGCAACAGCCACTATCGATGTGGAGATTGCACGCGGCGTCGTGGTGACCGTTGACAAGAACGGCGTCTTCGCCGACCAGTCACAGCAGTTACAGAAATAACACGGAGCTGTAGGGCTCTACCTATAATAATACGCGCATCGATGAACAAACGCTTGACGCAAATATACAAAATGGTCAGAAACTTCCTGTTCAGCTCAGCCAACAGGGAGTTTCTGACTTTTTTCTTCTTCTTCATTCTGAGCAGCCTCTTCTGGCTCATGATGACGCTCAACGAGAATTACGAGAAGGAAATTTGTGTGCCGGTGCGCCTCACTAACGTGCCAAGGAACGTTGTCGTGACAACAGAGATTGAGGACTCTCTCCGTGTGACGGTACGCGACAAAGGATATGCGCTTGCCGCCTATCTCTACGGCGAAAAGCCCAAACCAATAAACATCAACTTCAACACGTACAGCAACCGACAGACGGGCTACGGAATGGTGCCTGCACAAGACATCTTGAAAATGGTGAGCCAGCGCTTCACGGGCGCATCAAAGGTGGTGCAGGTGAAACCCGACCGCCTCGACTTCTACTTCAACTACGGTTTGTCGCGCCGCCTGCCCGTCAGAATGGCTGGCTACGTCGTACCCAACAAGTCGTTCTATCTGGCACGCACACAGTTTTGGCCCGACGCCGTAACGGTGTATGCAAGCAAGAGAGTGCTCGACTCCCTGCACTTCGTGAAGACCGTGCCCATCAGCATCGTCAATTTCAACGACACCGTCATACAGACCGTGGCTCTTGAAAAGATAAAGGGAGCGAAGATTGTGCCGTCGTCGGTGCGCATCGGACTATTCCCAGACATCTTGACAGAGGAGAGCATCGACGTGCCGGTGACGGCTGTCAACATGCCTGACGGCAAGGTGCTCAGAACGTTCCCGCAGAAAGTAAAGGTGAACTTCACCGTCGGGGCAAGCATGTTCCGCAGCATCACAGCCGACCAGTTCTCCGTCATCGTCGACTACAACGAGATTGTGCAGCACCCGTCGGACAAGTGCGCTATACATCTCAACGGCTTCCCGCGCGGCGTGAAAAACGCCCGGATGCAAGTGGCGCAGGTGGACTATCTCATAGAACAACAATGAAAACAGCAATAACTGGAGGCATCGGCACGGGCAAGAGCTACGTGTGCCGCTTGCTTGAAAAGCATGGCATAAGCGTCTACGACTGTGACGAGGCGGCTAAGCGCCTCATGCGCACGTCGCCGGAACTGAAGCGTGCCTTGCAGAAGCTTGTAGGCGAGGGTGTCTACGCTGCCGATGGCACCTTGCAGAAACGCTTGCTCGCGGAATTTCTCCTGAAGAGCGAAGACAACAAGCAGGCTCTCAACGACACTATCCACCCTGCCGTGGCTGCCGACTTCCTAACCTCAGGCAAGGACTGGCTCGAAAGCGCCATACTCTTTGAGAGCGGATTCAACCGTCGGGTGGGATTCGACCGCATTGTGTGCGTCACTGCCCCACGCGACGTGCGCATCAGCCGCATTATGCAGCGCGACGGCATCACGGCTGACAAAGCCGAAGAATGGATAGACGCGCAGATGACGCAGGAGGAAATGGCAAGGCGCAGCGACTTCGTGGTCGTCAATGACGGCACAAGAGACCTTGATGAGCAAATCAACAAGCTGCTCAAAGAGGAATAAAGAAGAACAATAATCAATAAAAAAACAATAACAACATCAAAATGGAAACAATTCTTTCAATAGCAGGAAAGCCCGGACTCTACAAGCTCGTGTCGCGTGGCAAGATGAACCTCATAGTAGAAGCAATCGACGATACTCACCGCCGTCTGCCGGCATTCGCCTCCGACCGCGTGACATCACTCGCCGACATCGCCATGTACACTGACGCAGAGGACATTCCTCTGTGGCAGGTGCTGAAGAACCTTGGCGAGAAGGAGCAGTCGAAGGCTTGCTCGCTCAACTACAAGAAGTGTAGCGCCGACGAGCTCCACAACTTCTTTGCCGAGGTACTCCCCGCTTACGACCGCGACCGCGTACACGACTCCGACATCAAGAAGCTCATCCAGTGGTATAACATTCTCGTCAACAACGGCATCACCGACTTCGAGGCCACACTCGCCCCGACTCAGGGCGACAACGTTGACGACCGCCAAGAGGCTGCTGAATAATGGTGAAGTCCGTACGCCCCAAGAAAAATCTTGGACAACACTTCCTCACCGACCTCGGCATAGCCAAGGCGATCGCCGACACCGTAGATGCCTATCCTGACGTGCCCGTGCTGGAGATTGGTCCAGGCATGGGCGTCATGACGCAATTCCTCATCGACAAGCCACGGCCGATAAAAGCCGTGGAAATCGACAAGGAATCGGTGGCGTATCTCAACGAGACGTTCCCGAAACTGCGTGAGAACATCATCTCCGGCGACTTCCTACGCATGGATCTCAACGACGTGTTCGAGGGTAGGCAGTTTGTACTGACCGGCAACTATCCCTACGACATCTCGTCGCAGATATTCTTCAAGATGCTCGACTACAAGGAGCTGATACCTTGCTGCACGGGCATGATACAGCGAGAGGTGGCATTGCGCATCGCATCGGCTCCCGGCAACAAGGCCTATGGTATACTCTCGGTGCTCATCCAGGCATGGTATGACGTGGAGTACCTCTTCACGGTGGACGAGACGGTGTTCAATCCGCCGCCAAAAGTGAAGAGTGCCGTCATCCGCATGACGCGCAACAACGTCAGCGACCTCGGCTGCAACGAGCGCCTGTTCAAGAGAGTCGTGAAGACGGTGTTCAACCAGCGCCGCAAGATGCTGCGCGTGTCGCTTCGCCAGATATTCGGCGGCAACGCCTCGCCTGAGTTCTACGCTCAGGACATAATGACAAAACGCCCTGAGCAGCTAAGCGTGGCGCAGTTTGTAGAACTGACAAACATCGTAGACGCCGAAATGCAGAGATGCGGACTGAATTAAAATAATTACAGACAGAACATTCTGAAATACTAATACTAACGATTATGATAGACGTAAAAGAAACATTGAACGGCGCGAAAGAGCGCATGGAGATGGGTGCCATGTACTTGGAAGAGCAGCTCGCACGCATCCGTGCCGGACGCGCCAACGTAGCTATTCTCGACGGCGTACGTGTCAACGCCTGGGGGTCAATGGTTCCGCTGAACCAGGTTGCCACAGTCACCGTGCCCGACCCACGCACCATCGCAATCCGTCCTTTTGACAAGAAGCAGATACGCGACATCGAAAAGGCAATCATGGACAGCGACGTGGGCATCACTCCCGAAAACAACGGCGAGATTATCCGCCTCGGTATTCCACAGCCTACTGAGGAACGCCGCAAGGAACTCGTGAAGCAGTGCAACAAGATTGGTGAGCGCACAAAGGTGGAGATACGCAATTCGCGCCAGGAAACCAAGGACAAGCTGAAGAAGGCTATCAAGGACGGACTCTCGGAAGACTTGGAGAAGGACGCAGAGAACGAACTTCAGAAAATCCACGACCAGTACGTGAAGAAGGTTGAGGAACTTCTCGCCGCCAAGCAGAAAGAGATTATGACGGTATAGGTTAAAAGTAAAAAAGTAAAAAGGTAAAAAGGTTAAAAGTAAAAAGGTAAGAAAGTAAAAGGGTAAAAGTAAAAGGGTAAAAGTAAAAAGGTAAAAAAAGTAAAAGGGTAAAAAAAGTAAAAAGAGACAATGGAGTATGACTGTGGCAAGGTAATCATGCTTTTGCTCATAGGTACTAATCCCAATCTCTATCTCTTTCCTCTTTTACCCTTTTACTTTTACTCTTTTACCTTTTTACTCTTTTACCTTTTTACCCTTTTACTTTTTTACCCTTTTACTCTTTTACCTTTTTACCCTTTTACTCTTTTACCTTTTTACTTTTTTACTCTTTTACTCTTTTACTCTTAAAACATGCAAGGATTAGTAATAAAGAACACCGGCAGCTGGTACACCGTGCGCACCGAAGAGGGACGCGACGTTGACTGCAAGATAAAGGGCAACTTCCGGCTCAAGGGGATACGCAGCACCAATCCAGTCGCTGTGGGCGACAATGTGGAGATAGCGCTCAACCAAGAGGGCACTGCCTTCATCACTGCCATCTGCGACCGACGCAACTACATCATCCGCAAGTCGCAGAACCTGAGCAAGCAGAGCCATATCATCGCTGCCAACGTCGACCAGGCGTTCCTCATCGTCACCGTCAACTATCCGCAGACAAGCACCATCTTCATCGACCGCTTCCTCGCCACGGCGGAGGCCTACAGCGTGCCGACGGTGCTCGTCTTCAACAAGACTGACATCCTCTCTGAGGAAGAGCGCCACTATCAGGAGATGATGATGCATCTCTACGAGACCGTAGGCTACAAATGCGTCGCCGTCTCAGCCACAACGGGCTGGGGCATGGACGCCATTAAGCCGCTACTCAAGGACAAGAAGACATTGCTCAGCGGCAACAGCGGCGTGGGCAAGTCAACATTCATCAATCATATCCTTCCCGACGCCCATCTCAGGACGTCGGAGATAAGCGACGCCCACAACACGGGTATGCACACGACAACGTTCTCCGAGATGCTTGAGCTGCCGGGCGGTGGCTATCTGATAGACACTCCGGGCATCAAGGGTTTTGGCACTTTCGACATGGAACCGGAGGAACTTACAAGCTACTTCAAGGACATCTTCCACTTCTCGAAGGACTGCCGCTTCAACAACTGCACACACACGCATGAGCCTGGATGTGCCGTTCTGAAGGCTGTAGAGAACCATTACATTGCCGCCTCTCGCTATCAAAGCTACCTCTCTATGCTCGAGGACAAGGACGAGAACAAATATCGTGAGGCTTACTAAAAACGCCCTGAAAAGGCAAAAGCATTGACAATTGAAAGCTTTTGCCTTTTCAGGGCGTTTTGTGTCTTTACACTATTCCGTCTTTAGCCCCATTTCAGAAGCTTTCTTTACAAGCAGTTCCATAAGCGGAGCACGCTCATTGGCGACGCGGTTGTCGAGCACGGCATCCTTCAAGTACTGCTTGAGCAGTCCCACCTCGCGACACGGCTTCAGATTGAACATCTGCATTATCTCGTTGCCGTCAATCACGGGTTGCAAGAGTCGCTTGTAGTCGCGCTCCTTGAGATCTGCTATTTTCTCGCGCACCATGCGGAAATTCTCAAGGAAGCGCTTCTTGCGCACCTCGTTTTTCGACGTGATATCTGCCTCGCAAAGCGTCATGAGGTCGTCGATGTCGTCGCCAGCATCGTTGAGAAGACGACGCACAGCGGAGTCAGTGACAACCTCGTCGGCAATGACAATGGGACGCATGTGCAGATCGACAAGTTTCTCCACGTATTTCATCTTGGCGTCCATCGGCAATTTCATGCGGCGGAAAATGCCTGGTATCATCTTCGCCCCGAGATAGTTGTGATTGTGGAAAGTCCATCCTGCAACTGGCTCCCATCGCTTTGAACGCGGCTTGCCAATGTCGTGGAAGAGCGCAGCCCAGCGTAGCCAGAGATTGTCGCTCTTGCGTGCCACATTGTCCACCACCTCCAGCGTGTGGTAGAAATTGTTCTTGTGCGCCCGCCCATTGCGCGTCTCCACGACGTCGAGAGCAGACAGCTCCGGAATGATGAGCGGAAGGAGTCCGCAGCGTTGCAGTTCGACGAAGCCACGTGAAGGTTGGTCGGTACGCATTATCTTGTTGAGTTCGTCGGCAATGCGCTCGCCACTCACTATCTTGATACGCTCGGCGTTGCGCGAGAGCGCTTCGAACGTTTCGTCGTCGATGAAGAACTTCAGTTGAGCCGAGAACCTCACGCAGCGCATCATGCGCAGCGGGTCGTCGGAGAAGGTGATGTCGGGATCGAGCGGTGTGCGTATTATGCCGTCCTCAAGGTCGTAGATGCCGTCGAAGGGGTCGACAAGTTCGCCGAAGCGATCGTGGTTGAGACAGACAGCCATTGCATTGATAGTAAAATCGCGGCGGTTTTGGTCGTCCTCAAGCGTGCCGTCCTCGACGACAGGCTTGCGCGAAGAGCGGTCGTAGCTCTCGCGACGTGCGCCGACAAACTCCACCTCCGTGTCGAAATATTTCACCTGCGCCGTACCGAAATTGCGGTAGACGGCGAGATGGGCACGTGGCTTGCCGTTCTTGGGATTCATGCCAAGACGCTTCTGCAGCGCCTTTGCCACCTCTATGCCGCTGCCAACCACCACGACGTCGATGTCGTTCGTGGGGCGCTCAAGGAAAATGTCGCGCACATAGCCACCTACAAGATAGCACTCAACATGCATCTCGTCGGCGACTTCGCCAATCTTATGGAATATGTTTTTATCGAGAATTTCCGCCAGTTCGGCGTCACTGTATAGTTTCATATCTTGTCAATATATGTATAAAGTCGCTAAGAGTAGGCAAAGTTACAAAAAAAAGCTAACAGAAGAAACTGACTACCTCGGAATTTATGACTAACTTTGCAGTCGGTAAGTGCACATTCGTGTTCTTGCCGACTCTTGGCAAATGAACATATCATTCATATAATCAATTCATAACAAACAATGAAAGCCAACAAACTGACAGCCATTGCAATGCTTTTGGCAGTTTTCCTCACCGGTGCCTCTAAGGCAAAAGCGCAGACCAACGCGCAGATTCTCTACGACTTCGGCTCAGACCGCAAGTATGTTACACTCACGCTTGAGATGTTCAAGCAGGACAAATGGGGTAGCACGTACTTCTTTGTCGACCACGACTTCAACTACGACAAGATGACAACCGGCAACGGAAAGCGCATCGCGCAGGGCGGAACCTACACGGAGATTTCACGCGCCTTGAACTTCTGGAAGAACACGAAACTGAAGAACTGGAGCCTGCACGCAGAGTACAACGGTGGCATCACCAAGGACTACCCTATCAACAATGCATGGCTGTTTGGCGTTGAGTATTTCATCCATGACAAGTCGTTCAAGAATGTGCTCACGCTTGAGGCGCTCTACAAGACCATACGCTCCACCGACCAGAACGTGCCGATGCAGTTCACAGCCGTTTGGACCTGCAACGACATCTTCGGAGTGAAGGGTCTGAAGTTCGACGGCTTTGCCGACTTCTGGTGGGAGACACACGCCGTCGACTATCGTGCAGACGGCTCTGCCGACACGAAGCACACCGTGTTCATCACCGAGCCACAGCTATGGTACAACGTCGGACAACACTTCGGATGCGAGAATCTAAGCGTCGGCGGCGAGGTGGAACTCTCCAATAACTTCGGCTCCACTGGCGGTTTCAAGTGCCGTCCATGCCTTGGCGTAAAGTGGGACTTTTAAAGGTAAAAAAGTAAAAAGGTAAAAAGGTAAAAAGGTAAAAAGGTAAAAGGTAAAAAAGTAAAAAGGTAAAAAATTATACTGTAATACTATGCTTTCAAAACTTTTCGGCTTCGACCCAAAGAAGCACAACATCAAGACCGAGGTAATGGCAGGAATCACAACATTCCTCACCATGGCATACATCCTCGCTGTAAACCCGAGCATCTTCTCCAATCTCGCATCAAAGGGCATGGACACCAACGCCGTGTTTACATCCACTGCACTCGCTGCCGTCATCGGCACGCTCATCATGGCACTCTACGCCAAGAAGCCTTTCGGACTGGCTCCCGGCATGGGACTGAACGCCTTCTTCGTGTTCACCGTCTGCCTCACGATGGGATATACATGGCAGTTTGCCCTCACAGCCATCCTCATAGAGGGATTCCTCTTTGTCGTCTTGACAATCACAAAGATACGCACGCTCATTGTCGACGCCATACCAGCCACACTCAAACGAGCCATTGGCGCCGGCATCGGACTCTTCATTGCCTTCATCGGACTGAAGAATGCGGGCATCATCGTTGAGAACTCCGCCACCTTCGTGAGCATCGGCGACATGACACACGGCACTGCACTGCTTGGAGTTATCGGCATCATCATCACTTCCGTGCTCGTCATCAAGAACGTGCCAGGCTCACTGCTCATCGGCATCCTTGCCACGGCACTCATCGGCATCCCGATGGGCATCACCAATTTCACGGGCATCATCGACACACCGCCCTCTGTGGCTCCAATCTTCTGCAAGTTTGAATTCCACAACATTTTCACCATCGACATGCTTATCGTTGTCTTCACGTTTCTCTTCATCGACATGTTCGACACGATGGGCACACTCGTCGGCGTCTGCACAAAGGCAGGCATGATGCGCAAGGACGGAAGAATTCCCGGACTCAACAAGGCTTTCATGGCTGACGCTATAGCCACCATGACCGGCGCGTGTCTCGGAGCAAGCACAACGACCACCTACGTGGAGAGTGCATCGGGAGTGGCACAGGGCGGCAGAACCGGACTGACAGCGTTCTCCACTGCCGTATGCTTCGCCGTGGCTCTCTTCTTCGCCCCCATCTTCCTCAGCATACCATCGGCAGCGACAACACCGGTGCTCGTCATCGTTGGTCTCTTCATGCTCACGCCAATCAAAGACATCGACCTCGACGACTACGCCGAAGCCATACCTGCTTTCATCACCATCGTCATGATGCCCCTCACGTACAGCATCTCCGACGGTATTCTCTGTGGCGTCATCTCCTATGTCGTCATCAATATGCTTTGCACCAATTGGAAGAAACTCAATCCGACACTTTACATACTCGCAGTTTTGTTCATTATGAAATACCTGTTCATATAATATTTAGGGAAAGGTAAAAACAACTGTAAAATGAAGAAAACACTTCTATTAGTATTAGCCTTGTCGCTCGTCGCCTGCTCAAAGACAGACGACGACAAGGCTGCTCCACTGCTCGCAAAGATCGACTCGCTCTACGCCAAGGGCGACTACCGCACGACGCTCGATTCCATCACCCGCCTGCGCAACAATTTTCCAATGGCAATCGAAGCGCGCCGCAAGGCGCTAAAAGTGTGGCAAGACGCCTCGCTGAAAATGGCACAAGCCGACGTGGCTGCCACTGATGTGCAGCTACAGCAGACAGATGCACAAATAGACAGTGCATCAAACCGCCTGCAACACAACATGCTCTGCGCCAAGCGCGACTCACTGCGCGCGCGATATGAAGCAATGTGCGGCGTGGTGAAGATGATAAAGATGAGACAGAAGCAAGGCAAGGAACAGTAAAAGAGTTGTATTCTTGCTCATATCAAAGGAATTTTGTATTTTTGTGCCGAATTATGAATACATCAAAGACAGAAGAACAATTCAAGAACGTGATGGGCGAATGTCGCACACTATTCGAGAAGAAACTCCACGACTACGGTGCCTCGTGGCGCATACTGCGCCCTTCGTCGCTCACCGATCAACTCTTCATCAAGGCAAAGCGCATACGCTCCATTGAAACAACCGGCACAGCCCTCGTCGACGAAGGCATACGACCGGAGTTCATCGCGCTCATCAACTATGGCATCATCGGACTCATACAACTCGAAAAAGGCTACGCCGACACAGTCGACACGACCAACGAGGAAGCTCTCAAGCTATATGACGTACACGCAAAGGAATGTCTTGAGCTGATGCTACGCAAGAACCACGACTATAACGAGGCATGGCGCGACATGCGCGTCAGTAGCTACACCGACTTCATCCTCACCAAGATTCAACGCGTGAAGGAGATAGAGGAACTTGACGGAAAGACGCTCGTATCGGAAGGTATCGGATCCAACTATATGGACATTATCAACTATGCGTGCTTCGGTGCCATAAAAACTGCAGAGGAATAAATGCAGGAGGAAGGACCAACTATATGATACGCAAACTAAGAATACTGTTCGTCAACGTCTGCCGACTGCTGCTTGCCGCCACGTTCATCCTCTCCGGATACGTGAAGGCCATCGACCCACTCGGCACACAATACAAGTTGCAAGACTATATCGTGGCACTTGGAATGGAGCAGTTCATCCCCGAATGGGGCACACTCGTCGCCGCAGTAGGCCTCGCAGCACTGGAATTCTCGCTCGGCATATTCATGCTCTTTGCCATACGGCGCCGCATCGTGTCGCGCATCGTCCTCGCCTTTATGGGCTTCATGACGTTGATAACGGTGTGGATATACTTCGCAAACCCCGTGAAAGACTGCGGATGCTTCGGCGACGCCATAAAGCTTACCAACGGCGAGACGCTGCTGAAGAACATCGTGCTCACAGCCTTAGCCGTTACCGTTGCCTTGCGACCGACGGACATGGCGCGTTTCATTTCAAAGAGCAACCAGTGGATTGTGAGATACTACACAATACTCTACATCATCATCACAAGCCTCTACTGCCTCTACGACCTGCCCGTCTTCGACTTTCGCCCCTATCATGTAGGTGCCAACATCAAGAAAGGCATGGAGATACCGGAAGGGGCTGAACAACCGGAGTTTGAGAACACGTTCATCATGCGCAAGAACGGGCAGACACGCGAGTTCACCCTCGACAACTACCCCGACTCCACATGGGAATACGTAGACACGAAGACCGTACAGACAAAGCAGGGATACGAGCCGCCTATCCATGACTTCTCCATAACGCTCAACGCCACCGGGGAAGACATTACCGACAGCATCCTATCCAACAAAGGCTACACATTCCTGCTTATCTCGCCGCGACTCGCTGTGGCTGACGACAGCAACTTCGGCAACATCGACCAGCTATATGAGTACGCCACGGAACACAATGTCGGCTTCTACTGCCTCACGGCGTCAACCGACAAGGACATTGAGCGCTGGCGCGACATAACCGGTGCGGAGTACCCCTTCTGTACCTGCGACGAGACAACGCTCAAGACCATCGTGCGAAGCAATCCCGGACTGCTGCTTCTGAAGGACGCCACCATCATTGGCAAGTGGAGCCACAACCGCCTGCCGAAAGCCGACGAGCTTACGGCTGACCCAGCACACACAGCCATCGGACACATCACGGAGGAAAGCACGACAGCCCGACTCGTTAACATCCTGCTCACGTTCTTCCTTCCTCTGATTCTACTCACTATCGCTGACAGGCTTTGGGCATGGACAAGATGGATAAAGAAAAGAAGCAAAGACAAAGACAAGGATAAAGAAACAGAATAATAATACAGAAACAGAATAGTTCTATTTAAAAAAAACAAAAGAAAAATGAGAAAGAAAATTGTAGCAGGCAACTGGAAAATGAACCTGAACCTGCAGGAAGGTGTTGCTCTCGCAAAGGAAATCAATGAAGCTCTTGCAGCTGAAAAGCCCAACTGCGACGTAGTAATCTGCACACCGTTCATCCACTTGGCTTCTGTAGCACAGGTGCTCGACTCTTCAGTAGTTGGTCTTGGCGCCGAGAACTGCGCCAACAAGGAGAAGGGTGCTTTCACTGGTGAGGTTTCTGCCGAAATGGTAAAGAGCACCGGTGCACAGTACGTTATCCTCGGCCACTCTGAGCGTCGCCAGTACTACGGCGAGACTGCAGAAATCCTGAAGGAGAAGGTAGACCTCGCATTGGCTCACGGTCTGAAGGTTATCTTCTGCTGCGGCGAGACTCTTGAGGAGCGCGAGGCAGAGAAGCAGAACGAGGTTGTAAAGGCTGAGCTCGCAGGCAGCGTGTTCCACCTCGACGCAGAGGCTTGGAAGAACATCATCATCGCTTACGAGCCAATCTGGGCTATCGGTACCGGCAAGACCGCCACATCCGACCAGGCAGAGGAAATGCTCGCCTACATCCGTTCTATCGTAGCTGAGAAGTACGGCAACGAAGCTGCTGAGAACACTTCTATCCTCTACGGTGGCAGCTGCAAGGCAAGCAACGCTCCTGAGCTCTTCTCTAAGCCCAACATCGACGGTGGTCTTATCGGTGGCGCTTCTCTGAAGTGCGCTGACTTCAAGGGCATCATCGACGCTTGGAAGAAGTAATAAACTCTCCAACAAAAACAAGAAAACAGTGGAACGGCGCGATGAAAGCGCCGTTTCACTGGTTTTCTGTTTTTCTACTACAATGCCGTTCCCGGACAATAAAGCTTTCTTAATTACCGCTTTTCGGATTTAACGCAAACATCATGAAACGTCTTTTCATCTTATTCAGTTTAGCTATCTGCATCACAACCACAGCCATGGCTCAAAGCTACACCCAGCACTTGCAGGAAAAGAAGCAAGGAATGGGAAGCGTGGCCGTGACACAGAGCGACGAAATCGACAAACTGGTGAACACCACCAATGTCAGCGCACGACCCCATGAAGCGGCTGACAAGCCTAAGCCGACAACGCCACAACACTCCAAGGACTCAACGCGCACCAAAGACAACAACCAGCAGCACCAAAAGGAAAGCCAGCATCCAAAAGAGACTCCGCAGCATCCAAAGGAGACTCCGCAGCATCAGAAGGAAACTCCGCAGCATCCAAAGGAAAGTCAGCATCAGCACGCCAAAGAATCTACGCCTCGCCACGAGAGCACTTCCGGCGACAACGACGAAGACCTTGAGATTCCGACGGTCGACACACGCAAGAAAGTGATGAGACGGTCGTACAAAGTCAACGGCTATCGCGTGCAGGTGTTCGCAGGCGGCAACTCGCGCAACGACAAGATAAAGGCACAGCAGGCAGGCAACTCAGTGAAAGCTGCCTTCCCAAGCCAGCCCGTATACGTACACTTCTATTCGCCAAGATGGATTTGCCGCATGGGCAACTACCGCACATACGAAGAGGCCAACGCTATTCTAACGCAAGTGAAGAAAATGGGCTACAAACAGGCTTGCATTGTAAGCGGAAAGATTACAGTGGCATATTGACGCGTCTTGACGCATAAACAGACTCAAAAGAAATCAAAACTTAAAACTCAAGAATAATGAACTTAGATCCCGAATACCGCGAAGGGCTCGACGACCTCGCGGCTCATTACAAGAGCATAATATCACTCCTTGGCGAGGACGTCGGTCGCGAAGGTCTTCAGAAGACCCCGATGCGCGTGGCAAAGGCCATGCAGGTGCTCACCCGCGGCTACACACAAGACCCACACAAGGTGCTGACCGATGCTCTCTTTAAGGAAGACTACAAGCAGATGGTGCTCGTGAAGGACATCGACGTCTTCTCTCTCTGCGAGCATCACATGCTGCCTTTCTACGGCAAGGCACACGTGGCATACATACCCAACGGCTATATAACCGGACTGAGCAAGATTGCACGAGTAGTAGACATCTTCTCCCATCGCCTACAGGTGCAGGAACGACTCACTCAGCAAATACGTGAATGTATCGAGGACACGCTCCATCCACTCGGTGTGATGGTCGTGATAGAGGCAAAGCACATGTGTATGCAGATGCGCGGCGTGGAGAAGCAGAGCTCAATAACTATGACAAGCGATTTCTCCGGAGCCTTCGAACAGGCAAAGACACGCCAAGAGTTTATGAACCTCATAAACTCCGACTCGCATAAATTCTAAAAAAAAGAATGACACCTCCATGCAATGAAACCGACTGCGGCGCATTGTATATATAAAACAATAAACAAAAGAAGAAAAATGAAAAATCCAAGACATTACTTATTGGCTATCGCCATGCTCGCCATGACAGCCTTCTCTCTCTCTTCATGCCTCAACAGCAACGACGACTTCAAAGGTCTCGACACTACCGAACAACAGAGCTATCAAAAAATGATGAGCGGCACGTACGGCAAAATCGTGCGTTTCTATTATCCCCAGGCGAATAGCTACAACATCCAGTATGTGAAGTACGACTCGCTGGAGAACGCTACTTGGCGCGTTTACGCCGACTCCACGCTCACGCTCAATGCCTTCCCCGTGAACAAGCTCGACTCTGCCATCAATGTTTCCGACAACGACAATAGCACTGAAGCTACCACAATGCGAGCATTGCGCAACGCCATAAGCCAGCTCAACACTACAGTGAACCTCAAGGCTTACTACTATATTCCGACAAAGAGCTGGATTACCAATGACTATGTGCAGTTCTTCGTGATGCCCTACTACATCAAGCAGACCATCAACTATGAGGGCGCAAACCATACTGTCTACTTCATATTTGACAATCAATACGGTGGCACATGGACAACGACAAGCATGCAGTTCCAGTTCCTCATGTCTCTCTACGGCATAGCTATCGACCCGAAGACAGAGAATAACTTAGCCGGCAGCTATATCAGCGAGAAATACTTCCGCTCCATCCGCATGAATTGCCAGAATAAATAAAACTATCCATAACCGCACAACATGAAATTCATTTCCTGGAATGTAAACGGCTTGCGGGCATGTGTGCAGAAAGGCTTCGAGGAGTCTTTCCGCTCACTTGACGCCGATTTCTTCTGCCTGCAAGAAACGAAGATGCAGGCAGGACAACTCAACTTGCAGTTTGACGGCTACGAGTCGTTCTGGAACTATGCCGACAAGAAAGGATATTCCGGCACAGCCATCTACACACGGCTGAAACCATTGTCCGTCAGCTATGGCATCGGCATTGATGAACACGACCATGAAGGGCGTGTTATCACACTCGAGATGGACGACTTCTATCTCGTCACTTGCTACACTCCCAACTCGCAGGACGGACTGCGACGTCTCGACTACCGCATGACTTGGGAAGACGACTTCCTCAACTACATCAAGCAGCTTGACGCCAAGAAGCCCGTGATTGTCTGCGGCGACCTCAACGTGGCGCATGAAGAGATCGACCTTAAAAATCCCAAGACCAACCGCAAGAACGCCGGCTTCACCGACGAGGAACGTGCAAAGATGACCGCTTTCCTAAGCAATGGCTTCATCGACACATTCCGCTCGCTCCATCCCGATGACCCCACTTATTCGTGGTGGTCTTACCGTTTCCACGCCCGCGAGAAGAACGCAGGTTGGCGCATTGATTATTTCATTACTTCTGAGCGTCTCCGCAGCCGCATCGTCTCTGCTTCCATCCACACGGAAGTGTACGGCAGCGACCATTGCCCCGTGGAGTTAGTGATAGAATAACCGAAGGGTGTGTCAAAACTCGCAAATAGTGATTGTCCGTAGCGGAGACCTCCGCCACGGATAAAGTTGCAAAATTGCCTTTTGACACACCCTCTACAACGATTTCGAAGCAAAACGCCCTGAAAGGGCAAAAGCATAGAGAGAATTGGGAATAGGCTTTTGCCCTTTCAGGGTGTAAAACGATACCTTCATTCAACCCAGGGCGACGCCCTGGGCTATGCGCTATTGGGCTTTCTTGCTAAAGCAAGCGGCAAGCCGAGCGCAGCCCGTTTTTCTTAAATCCGAAACTTCAGTATTAAATAATAAACTCTTTCTTACCCCTATCCTTTTCCATCCTCTTTCATATTCTCTTCCTCACAGAACATTTCCATTTTAAAGAACTTTGCTATAGGCTTCATGAAAGGCGTCAGGTGCACGTCGTGTGGCATGTTGTGATAATCGTAGCGGCGTATGCACTGCGACACGTAAAGCCTGCGCTTTGCCCTCGACAACGCCACGTAGAACTTGCGAGCGTCCTCGGCAAGCTGCTTCGGGCTGTTGCGACTATAGAAATTGGGAATGCGCCCGTCCACGGCATCAAACACTATCACGTTGTCAAACTCCAATCCCTTTGCCTTATGAATTGTCGTCACGAACACCCGCTCGTCGATGCTGCCACTGCCGCATAGGTCGGCTTCCTTCAGCGTGCATATCTCCATTGAATGATTGCACAGTTGCTCGTATAAGGAAGGCTCATGCGTGGCGTCGATAATGTCGTGCGTCAGGAACGTCGTGACAAAGCGCAAGCCTTCTATCTTCATCACCATTCCTTCCGCAAGCAAGTGTTCATAGAAGCCCGTTATTTCTTCCACCAAGGCAGGATGTTCAGCATTTGGTGCCAGTCCACGATCGTAGAGGTGAGCCAGACCTCCGACGTAATACTCGCCATAGTTGCGGCGAAGCACTTGGGCACGCATTCTGACACGGCTGTCGGACAAGAACTTTCTCTGCTCATCAAGCTTTTCCACTGCCAAAGCATAACAATGGTTGACCACACTGCGCGTGGCGTCAACGTCATCATCGGCAAGATGAGAATTGCAACCCTCAAGTCCGAGCACGGCAAGAAGGTATTTTAGTTTGTGTTCCTTCAGTTCGGGATGGAGCAAGCGCACGAGGCGCAACGAGTCGAGATAGCTGGCATGATTCGACTTCAGCACGATTTCTGGAGCGTAACGGCGCAGGTTGAAGTCGAGGATGTGGTAATCATAATCGGCGTTGTGTCCAAGCAGCACGCAACCTTCCGCATAGTTCATAAATAAGCGCAACGCCTCTTCGTGCGCAAGCAGCCGATGCTTCTTGCGTTCTTCTATTATCGGGTTCACGATGTCGCCGAGCATCTCTGGTATCTTGCGGTCGGACTCAATGTAGACCGTGAAGTTTGAGCCCTCCACCACTTCTCCCTTTCTCATCTTCACGGCAGCAATCTGCAGAATGTCGTCCTCGAAAACGTTCAGTCCGGTGGTTTCCGTGTCGAACACGACAAGCGTCTCATTCTCGTAGCAGTCGGCGAAATGTTGCAGATAAGAGGACCCCTCAAAGTGCAGGAGGTCGGAGGGAAGGATGGCATGATTGAAGAGCTGTCGCACGAAGTTGCGTGCTGCAGCATTGCTCTCGTAGCCTCCGACACCCTTCATCAGCCGTGCCCAAGCCATGAAGTTGAACTCGTTGCCGAGCACGCTGAGATGAGCCAGTAGGAGTTTCATGTCGGGAGAAGAAAAGAGGTCGGTGCCCGACACCTTGAAATGTCCAATGTCGCGCCGCGCAAGTTCGCTGCTGATGACCTCCGCGTCATGGTTGGCGTTGACAACAATGGCGGTTGTGGAATCAGGAAACGAGTGGCGTAGCATATCGGTGAACTGCACACAGTCGCGCACTTCCTGCTCGTAGGTCTCGCTGCACAGTATCTGCAGTTCGTTGCCGATGGTTCTCTCCCCGTCGTTCTTACCAGCTTCGGGCAGAAGGGAAGGATCGATGTGGAGCAAGTCGGCAGCATAAGTATTGAAGATGTTGAGCAGATACTTTGGTGAGCGGTGGTTGACGGAGAGATGATGGAGCTGGCACTGGGGTTTCTCCTTCAGCGCAGATAGAGTGTCGAGCTTGGCGCCCATGAAAGAGAATATGGCCTGTTGCTCGTCGCCAAGAAACATGACGGTGAGGAATGGTCGCGCCGTAAGGAGCTTGATGATAGCCATCTGGAGTTGGTTGAGATCTTGCACCTCGTCCACCTGCACCCATGTGTAGCGCTTGTACTGCTTCTGACCGGCATCGGCGGCAAGCGCGTCGTAGGTGAGGAGTAGCAAGTCATGGAAATCGAGGAGACGATTGGAGAGCTTATACTGATGATACTGCCATGCAAGCCCTATTTTTTGCAGCATACGAAGCGCAGTTTGGCGGTCGCCATAATCACAGGTGTCAGAAATGAGGAGGTCGCGCCACGTGTCTGAGTGCTCGTAGATGTCAATCATCGCCGCGGCGTCAAACACGCGGTTTTGCAAGCGACACAGTTTATCCATGGCAGTGATGTCATCCTTGGAGAGGCATTCGGGATGAATACGCAGTTCTCTTGGATAACCCTGAGCAATCTGATGCATGAGAGACTCAAGATTGAAAACGTCGCTATAGGAGCGCCGAAGGTTGTAGTCGGCCTGCACCTTGTACTCGTCGTCGCCGATGTAGCGGGCGAGAATGGAGACAGCGTCATCCTCGTCGATGACACTTGACTCGGCGGATATGATGCCGTTGGAATAAAGGAATTTGGAGCAGAAACGATGGACATTGCCCACAAAGACATCACTCACGCTGCTGTCAGCGATACTTTCCGAAATACGCTCCGCCATGCCGCGCGCCGCACGGTTGGTGAACGTAAGGCAAAGCATGTCGCCATATGCCACACTCTGTTTGTCGTGAGCATGGCGTATGCGCTCTGTGAGAATCTGCGTCTTACCGCATCCTGGAGGGGCAAGAACAAGATGAAAACCTCCCTCAGCCTCAATCACCTCCGTCTGGCAAGGATCGGGAACGAATGTATTGTTCTTTGTCTGCATAAAAATGACATTGAATGTAATATCGGAACGGAAATAAAAAATCTCCCATAGAAGCAGAGGATTATCACAAACGTTTGACGCTAACATGCGCTAATCCACTGCATCTATGGGAGATTGATGTTTATTCAAACTCTACATTGCCGAAGAAGTCGGGACGATGAAAGTCGGGTTTGGGAAGATCGATGGGGAAGAGGGAAAGGAAATGGGGGTGAGGCAGTTTGTCGCCACATTTGTAAACATTACCCTTCACCTTCAGTGCATCGAACGACTGTAGACTATGGTGGAAGAAGGCGTCTGTCGGCACGGCAAGACACAGCTGCCAAGTGCGCTCACCCGGCATATCATCGAACGGCTTTCTGCCAAGCGACGACCAGCGGTCTACCTTGTCGAGCACAGCCTGTTGGGCACGCTCCCTACCCTCACGCTGAGGTCCGAAGCCAATGAGCAGAGTGCCGGCAGCATTACATTCCATGTTGTAGTAAGTGCCGTCAGCTACGGGCGAAAGGAAGAGCTCGCAGCACGAATCCTCCCAAACGTTGCCATTGTCGTGGGGAGCCACGGCACGCACACATTCCTCCGTTACACGGTAGTTGATGAGAAGCTGTTTGCCGTTGTGCGCCATGCGCACCTCCATCTGTGGTTTATATGGGAAGTCGTTTGCCCAACAGTGGTTGTCAACAGTAATGAAACCAACCCCTGCCTCGTCCAATAAACGACAAATCTCAGCAGCTCCTACGGGAGCTGCCGAGATTTTCTTTATAGTCAATGCTTTGTGCATACAGTTTCTTTGTAATTACAAATTGTTCTTCTCGATGTCCTTGAAGTAGCGATATGTGCTTACCTTCAGGTCGTCGGTTGCAGCCTCGTCGGCAACAATGATGCCGTGCTGGTGGAGCTGGAGTACAGAGATTGTCCACATCTGAGTTACCGGACCCTCTACAGCAGCCTGCAGGGCGCGTGTCTTGTTGTGGCCGTTGACGAGAATCATCACCTCGCGTGCAGCCATCACAGTACCTACGCCTACGGTGAGAGCGGTTGTCGGCACCTTGTTGACATCGTTGTCAAAGAAGCGTGAGTTGGCAACGATGGTGTCTGTAGTAAGGGTCTTCTGGCGTGTGCGTGAAGTGAGGGAAGAACCTGGCTCGTTGAAGGCGATGTGACCGTCAGGACCGATACCGCCGATGAAGAGATCGATGCCACCAGCTTCCTCAATCATCTGCTCGTAGTGAGCACATTCTGCCTCAAGATCCTCGGCGTTGCCATTGAGGATATGTATGTTCTCCTTCGGGCAGTCAATGTGGTCGAAGAAGTTCTTTGCCATGAATGAGTGGTAGCTCTCCGGATGCGACTCGGGCAGACCTACATACTCGTCCATATTGAACGTGAGGACATTCTTGAACGAAACACGTCCTTCCTTGCAAGCCTCAGCCAATGCACGATACATGCCGATAGGAGAAGAGCCTGTTGGCAGACCCAGCACGAACTTGTGGTCGGGTGTGGGGTTAAACTTGTTGATACGTTCAATCACATGCTCAGCAGCCCATTTAGACAGCTGATCATAATCCTTTTCAATGATTAATCTCATAATAGTATGCTTATTAAAAAAATTTTTTCTGTTTGTTTATTAGTTGTCAATCCACGGACTTATCATCTTTTCCGGCCAAAGATGCTTGGCGTAGGTCCAATGGTAGAGATCGTAGATGTTGGTGAAGCGGGTGAGGCGAGTCTTGAAGGCGTCGAAATCCTTCTTGCCCGATGTCCACTGCACTTCGGAAAGAGCTGCCATACGTGGCATGATGTAGTACTCAAGAGTGTTGGGACAAGTGATGTATTCCGTCCACACGTTGGCCTGCACGCCGAGCATGTGCTTCTTGGCAGCGTCGGAGAGGTTGTCGGGGCAGGGCTCGAAGCTGTACACCTTCTCCACTGTGATGAAGTTGTTGCAGAGCGACGGCTCGTACTTCATCTCCTTGTCGGTCTGCTGGAAGTCGAAGTAGCAGTGGGATGTGGGCGACATGATAACGTCATGTCCTTTCTCGGAAGCCTTCTCTCCGTTCTCTGTTCCGCGCCAACTCATGATGGTTGCGCTCTCGTTGATGTCACCTTCGAGAATCTCGTCCCATCCGATGATGCGGTGGTTACGGCTGTTGACGAATTTCTCGATGCGGTTGGTGAAGTAGCCCTGCATGTTCTTGGCGTTAAGCCCATGCTCCGCCATAACCTTCTGGCATTTCGGACAAGCTTCCCAACGCTTTGTCGGAGTTTCGTCGCCGCCAATGTGTATATACTGTGAAGGGAAGATGTCCATCAGCTCGCCAAGCACGTCCTGGCAGAACTGGTACACTTTCTCGTTGCCGAGACAGAGCACATCGAGGTAGATACCCCAACGATGGCCCACCTCATAGGGCCCTCCCGTACAGCCAAGTTCCGGATAAGCAGTAAGCGCAGCCTTCATGTGGCCGGGCATGTCCACCTCTGGGATGACGGTGATGTAGCGCTGACGAGCGTACTCAACGATTTCCCGTGCCTGCTCCTGCGTGTAGTAGCCACTGTATTCTGTGCTGTCGTCCACCATGGAGTTATGGCCGACAACGGTGCCCGTGCGCTTGGAACCAACGGAGACAAGGCGCGGGTATTTCTTTATCTCGATGCGCCAACCCTGGTCGTCGGTGAGATGCCAGTGCATGATGTTCATGTTGTGCAGGGCGAGCATATCGATGAATTTCTTCACGAAGTCGATCGAGAAGAAGTGGCGTGAGCAGTCGAGCATCATGCCGCGATAGCCAAAGCGTGGAGAGTCGGCGATTTTCACGGCGGGAAGTTCCACAGCCTCCGTGCGCACTACGGGCAACGACTTGCGCAGTGTCTGTATGCCGTAGAACACGCCGCGCGGTGTGCGACCTGCAATCTGCACGCCTTTCTTGCCGACGGTAAGCGTGTAAGCCTCGTCACCGTTCTGCTTGCGGTCGAGCGTGAGACGAATGTCGTTCTTGCCGGGCTTCGTGTCAACAGCCAATTTAATGCCGGTGGTCTCGGCGATGTACTCGGCAAGGAATTCTGCGTTGCGCTGCATGTCGGCGTCACCGGCTGTGTAGACGATGCGCGTTGATGCTGTCAGGGAGAATGGCTCACCCTTGACGTTCTGGATGGAGCTCGGCAGAGGAACGACCTTGTAGTCGGCGATGTCTGCGGCACTTGCAGCTGCCGGAACCAATGCCAGAATAAACAAAACTGTGAACAGTAATTTCTTCATGTTTCGGGTTTTATGATTAATCTTTAAGTTTTCAGTTTCGAGCTTATTTTGTACATTAACCAACTTGTTTTGTAAAGTGTGCTCCGACGTCACGTCGGAGCACACTTTTTTTGATCGTTGTAGTAGTTGTAACTAAATAAGCAGTCATAAGTTAGTTGAAAATCGGTTTCTTTTCAGATTCGATTTGCCGCCCCTTTGGCAGCATTGGTACATTTTTTTTTAACCTTGGCAAGAGCCTTTGCGAAATACATCCCGCAATGCCCTTACTAAAGCTTTTTAAATAGCATTGCAAAGTTAATCATTTAATTTATAATGTCAAAGTCTGACGGGGAAAAAAGCCGGCAAATTCTAATATTTAGCGTCTTTTATACTTTCAGCACAGAAGCTTGCGGCGTAACATTCATTTACATTCCGAGCCGCTGAACAGTAAAGCACACCCAATAAAGGAAACAAAATGGCTCGGAGAGCATCCATCTCAAAATTTGATGGCAACGCTCATGCTTTCCTGGTCGCTTGCCTTAGCAATAAAGCCCAATAAGCTCATAGCCCAGGGCGATGCCCTGGGCTATGAGCTTATTGGGCTTTCAGCCAATTATGTTAAATTTCACCTTTATTGTTAGATTTCGCAAAAAACTTACTTCACAATTTTCTTCGACTCCTTAGAGCCGTCTGCTAAAGTGATTGTGCGCACGTAGATGCCCTTTGTCGGACGACTTACGCGGCGGCCAGAGAGGTCGTAGTATGCCACACTCTCGATGCTCTTCTCGTTCATGACATTGGAGTCGATGCCTGTTTCGTTAGGGATTGTGTACTCCGTAATGCCTGACGAGAGACGCTTGTCACCCTTGATGTAGAGCGACTCAATGCCGATTTTCTCCTTCGGTTCATGATAGAAGTAAACACGGCGGTTGTTCTCGTCGAGCTCGTAGAAGTCATACTGATCCTTGTAGGAGAACGGGACATCGGTCATGTCTTGCGAAACAAAAGTGTACTCGTCAGGAGTGAAGGTCAAGCGCTCGCCGTCAATATATATATTATAGAAGAGATAGGCAGGATCGAGATAGTTGCCGTTGACGGAATAATAGCTGAGCTTAAATTCTACGCCTGCATAAGCGTATGACGGATCCCATGGCATATAGCCGGTTGGAATCGGCGGCATGGGAGCTGCCTCCTCCGAAACCCAAGGCTGCACGTAGCCATACTTGTAGAAGTCGAAGATGTTGGTGGAGCGGAGGTCGTCGCTGCTCTTGTGTACAGCCATGGCTCCACGCGAGGATAGAGTCTTGTCATTGGTCTTGTAGGTGAAGACAATGGGGTCGTTGACGACAAAGACGCTGTCGTAGTCGGTGCCGACATTGTTTTCCGCCTTCTTGGAATCTACTGATGATACGTAGATGTAGGAGCGTGTAATTGTGTCGAGTCCGAGATAAGAGGAGGCTGGGAAGGTGGCTGTGTTGTCCTTAAACTCTCCCTTTATCCAATGGTCTTTCATGTTTGCCGTAAGGTTGCCGAGCCATGCTGTGTTGCCGTCGAGGCAGTACTTTACGGGATATTGCAGGGAGTTGCCGTCGAGATCCATGTAGAGCATGAGTCCGTCCTTCACCTGCGCCGATGCCGGAGGGCAGAGAGTGTTGTCATCAAGGGCATAAGCCTCGTAGAAGTCTTCGCCGTAACCTGTCCATCCGTCCGACTCAAGACACATGCCGACGATGTCTTCGCTGACTTTCACGAGCTTGTTGTCACGCCATACGAACTTGAGCGTCTGCGTGTCGGGGTCGACAGCGTACGTCTTCTTGTTACCTTCTGTCGTGAGGCGCATGAGCTTGGCGTAGCCGTAACTCACCTTTCCCTTATACTCTTCCGAATAGATACACTGTGGAAACTCAAAGGCGATGGTGTCATTCTTTGTGACGTTGCCCTTTATCCACGTCTGTGAATAGAAGGAGTTGATGGGGTTCTCGAGGTATACAGCTCCGTCGTCGCCGAACACCATGCGCTGCCAGTCGCCCGTACTGCTGCTTGCCATGGCGTTGCCGTAAAAGGCCTCAAAGCCTGTCGTGCTGCGATAAAGATTGACGACTTTACCTTTTGGCATCTCGGTAATCATTGTAGGGGCGTCCTCAGCGTAGGCTGCCGTAAAGGCGAAGGCTGCGAGGAGTGTTGCTAAGTAGCGGTTCTTCATAAGCAATTTTTATGTTTGGTTTTTATTATATTTCAATACAAAACGTCGTACATTCGTTATTAACGATTGCAAAAATACACAACTTCCGATACATATACAAACATTTTGAAGAAAAAGTTCATTCAACATTTCAAATGAATAATTTCCTCATCTCCGCTACGGGTAAGCTGTAATTAGGGTGTCTTCCTCACTCTCATCAACTTTCAGTTGCGTTACGGCGAGAAGAAAAGACACAGCAAGCCGAGTGCAGCCAATTATGTTAAATCAGAAACTTGAATAAAAACTTTTGAGAAGAAGAGCAAAAAAATGAGTAACTTTGTACTTCCAATTCCAAAAACAAGAAAAAAAGAAACAACGATGATTGTCTGTATTGCCGAGAAACCAAGCGTCGCCAAAGACATCGCCCGCATCCTGGGCGCAACGACGCAACACAACGGATATATGGAGGGCAACGGCTACCAGGTGACGTGGACGTTCGGCCACCTGTGTACCCTCAAGGAACCCAACGACTACACTGAACAGTGGAAGCACTGGAGCCTCGCCGCCCTTCCGATGATTCCGCCGCGTTTCGGCATCAAGCTCATCAACGACGACGGCATCAAGCGGCAGTTTGCTGTAATAGAGCGACTCATGCAAGCCGCCGACGGCATTGTCAACTGCGGCGACGCCGGACAGGAGGGTGAGCTGATACAGAGATGGGTGATGCAGAAGGCGCAGGCGAAGTGCCCCGTGAAGCGTCTGTGGATTTCGTCGATGACCGACGAGGCTATACGCGAGGGCTTCAGTTCGCTCAAGGACCAGAGCGAGTACCAACCGCTTTATGTGGCTGGACTCAGCCGTGCCATCGGCGACTGGCTACTTGGCATGAACGCCACACGTCTCTACACGCTGAAGTACGGACAAAACCGTCAGGTGTTGTCCATCGGACGTGTGCAGACCCCTACCCTCGCCCTCATCGTCAACCGGCAGAAGGAGATTGATAACTTTGAGCCTGAACCCTATTGGGTGCTGTCCACTATCTATCGCGACACTCTCTTCACAGCCACCAAGGGCAAGTTCACGACCAAAGAGGAGGGTGAGCAGGCTTTTGCCACTATCGCCGACAAGCCGTTTGAGGTGACTGCCGTGGAGAAGAAGAACGGTTCGGAGGCTCCGCCCCGACTCTTCGACCTTACGTCGCTGCAGGTGGAGTGCAACCGCAAGTTCTCCTACAGCGCCGAGACGACACTCAATCTCATACAGACCCTCTACGAGCGTAAGCTGACAACCTATCCGCGTGTGGACACACAGTATCTCAGCGACGATATATATCCCAAGTGTGCCTCCATCCTCACGGGTATGCGCGGCTACGAACAACTCGTACAGCCTCTTACCGGAAAGAAGCTCCCCAAGTCGAAGCGCGTCTTCGACACTTCGAAAGTCACCGACCACCACGCCATCATCCCTACCGGCGTGCCCGCATCGGCACTCACCGACATGGAGCGCAACGTCTACGACCTCATCGCAAGAAGATTCATCGCCGTGTTCTATCCCGACTGCAAATTCTCCACGACGACCGTCATGGGCAAGGTGGAGGACGTGGAGTTCAAGGTGAGCGGCAAAGAGATTCTCTCTCCTGGCTGGCGCGCCATCTACACCCAACAGCAGACAACCGCCACAACAGCCTCCGACGACGAAGAGAAGCGCGGCGACGAAGAGCGCACGCTGCCGTCATTCGTCAAGGGAGAGAGCGGTCCACACAAGCCGACGCTCACGGAAAAATGGACAACGCCACCGAAGTACTACACGGAGGCGACACTTCTCCGCGCCATGGAGACCGCAGGCAAGTTCGTCGACGACGACACGCTGCGCGCCGCCCTAAAGGAGAACGGCATCGGACGTCCGTCGTCGCGCGCCGGCATCATCGAGACTCTCTTTAAACGCCACTACATCAGGCGCGAACGAAAGAATCTCGTCGCTACTGCCACGGGCATCGAACTGATTGACATCATTCACGAGGAACTGCTAAAGAGCTGCGAGTTGACGGGTATCTGGGAGAAGAAACTGCGCGACATTGAACATCGCAAATACGACGCCGCCGATTTCATCAACGGACTGAAGCAGCAGGTGACGGAGATTGTCTACGACGTGCTGCGCGACAACAGCAACCGCCGCGTCACTACCACCACAGATGAGGACATCAAGAAGGCGAAAAAGAAGAAAACGGCATCTGCCTCGAAGAAAGCCTCAACGTCAAAGAAAGCCACCCCCAAGAAACCTGCCGCCCCACAGGCAACGACCTCCGCGCCACAAGCCGCTGCAACAGCCTCTGCCGACGACTCCATCATCGGCACCGTATGCCCGAAATGTGGCAAGGGTACTATCATAAAGGGCAAAACGGCTTACGGATGCAGCAACTGGCGAGAGGGCTGTGACTACCGTATAGCCATCAAGAAGCCGTGACAACTATATTCCACGAACTTTTGGAAACAACTCTTTGAATACTGAAGTTTCCTTGTAAGAAGCATCGACTTCAATAAGGCTATTAAGCCCTGTCAGCCCGGCTACAACTAAAATCTGACGACACGCGAGCCGTCGTCGGCAGCCTCGATGCTCACCTTCGTGGCATCCTCAGGAAGCAGGTCTTCAATGAGTTCGGGCCACTCCAGGAAACACAGCGAGCCACTGTAGAAATAGTCCTCGTAGCCCATGTCGTAGACTTCCTCAAGCTTCTTGATGCGGTAGAAGTCGAAATGATATATCGACTCACCCGTCTTCGACGATGTGTACTCGTTGACGATGGCGAACGTCGGCGATGTTATAACGTCGTCAACTCCAAGCTCTTCACATACGGCCTTCACGAACGTCGTCTTGCCGGCGCCCATCTTGCCATAGAAGGCGAACACCTTGCCGTCGCCCATGTTTTCAATGAATTTCTTGGCAGCATCATTAATGTCTGCCAATGAGTTGATTTTTATTTCCATAAAAACAGTATTTTTACATATTTCTTGACTTCAGCGTTATGAGCGGTATGAGCATTTCCTCAAGCGATATGCCACCATGCTGGAACGTATCCTTGTAGTAGGACACATAGTAATTGTAGTTGTTGGGATAAGCGAAGAAAGTGCTGCCCGTGGCGAACACGTACGACGTGCTGATGTTTGGAGCAGGCAGCTGCGCCTCGTGGGGATTCTTTATGACGAACACATCTTTCGACTGACAGTTGAGATTCTTGCCAAGCTTGTAGCGAAGGTTGGTGTTGGTGTTGCGGTCGCCCACTATCTTTATCGGCTTTGAGGCTCGTATGCTGCCGTGGTCAGTAGTGAGGATGACGGTGCAGTCAATCTGTGCGAGAGCTTTCAGCAAGTCAGCCATCACCGAATGTCTAAACCACGAGAGCGTAATGGAGCGGTAAGCCGACTCGTTGTTGGCGAGTTCGCGCACCATTTTCGACTCCGTTCTGGCGTGGGAAAGCATATCAATGAAGTTGACAACGATGACGTTGAGATTATTCTTCTTCAGTGAGTTGAGCTTAGGCAGCAGTCTGTCGGCAGCCACGGAGTCGTTAATCTTGTGGTAGGAGAATGTGTCGTGGCGGCGATAGCGCTCAATCTGCGTGCGCACAAGAGGCTCCTCATTAAGGTTCTTCCCCTCGTCCTCATCCTCGTCCACCCACATTTCCGGGAACAAGCGCTCTATCTGTTCCGGCATAAGTCCGGAGAAGATGGCGTTGCGTGCATACTGCGTGGCAGTAGGAAGAATACTCACGTACATGTCGTCCGTAATGTCGAACATTCCTCCAATCTCATCCGCCAGCACGCGCCATTGGTCGTAGCGGAAGTTGTCGATGACAATGAGGAATACGTGCTCACCGTTGTTGATGGCAGGAAAGACGCGACTTTTGAAGATATCGGGGCTCATGATCGGGCGTTCCGTAGCGCCTGGCGCCACCCACGAGAGATAGTTCTTGCGTATGAACTTGCCGAATCCGTTGTCGGCCTCCTCCTTCTGCATACTCAGCATGTCTGTCATGCCGCTGTCGGCAGAGCTAAGCTCAAGCTCCCAATGTACGAGGCGTCGATAGACATCCTTCCAGTCGTCGATGGTGCGGCAGTCGTCAATCTGCATCGAGATGTTCTGGAAGTTCTGCTGATAGCCCGTCTGTGTCACCTCAGACACGATTTGCTTCTGATGGATGTTCTTCTTCAGCGTCAAGAGAATTTGGTTTGGGTTGACAGGCTTTATGAGATAGTCGGCTATCTTTGAGCCTATCGCCTGATCCATGATATTCTCCTCCTCGCTCTTCGTCACCATCACCACGGGCGTCTGCGGCTGTATCTCCTTTATCTGCTGCAGCGTCTCCAGCCCGGTTATGCCGGGCATCATCTCGTCGAGCAGCACGAGGTCGAAATTATGCTGGCGACATTCCTCTATAGCGTCGGTGCCGTTGCTAACGGTCACGACGCTATAGCCTTTCTTTTCGAGAAATATAATGTGGGCACGCAGAAGTTCTATCTCGTCGTCTACCCACAACAAATATCCTGTACTCATAATACACGTGTTGCTTATTGTTTAAAACCCGTCAAGGTCGTAATACTCATCGTCAGTGGCGTCTTGGTCGTCGTTGCCCGACGACGGTGCGCTCTTGACGCTGGATGAGGAGTTATTGCCTGTTGACGATGAATTGTTGCCTGTCGACGGCTCGTCGTTGTCGTCGCCAAAGTAGAATTCTTCTTCCAAAGACTTCTGCCTCTGCTGCGGCTTTACTTCAGGTTCTGGCTTCACTTCAGGCTCCGGCTTCACTTGAGGTTTCGGCTTCACTTGAGGTTCCGGCTTCACTTCATAGTCGTTTTCGGACGGAGCTTTATTCTTGTCAATGTCGGGAATGACGGTCTCCGTGCTGCCGGTGGTCGGAGCAGGGGTGTCGGGAATGACAGTGCCGCCCGTGGTCGGAGCAGGAGCGTCGGGAATGACGGTCTCCGTGCCGCCCGTGGTCGGTGCAGGAGCGTCGGGAATGACAGTCTCCGTGCCGCCCGTGGTCGGAGCAGGAGTGTCGGGAATGACGGTCTCCGTGCCGCCCGTGG